>Ga0265293_10001716_pt1 | contig 46584 bp, 44 predicted proteins | sample Munlanlewell138R_FD_192505 | JGI IMG/M metagenome (GOLD analysis project Ga0265293, IMG submission 192505) | Leachate microbial communities from a municipal landfill in Southern Ontario, Canada - Leachate well 138R | ecosystem: Engineered > Solid waste > Landfill > Unclassified | place: Canada... | reverse complement strand
TTTTTTGCACCTCAATCAGGTCTTCAAGATCGAAATCGTCGTCCGATTATTGGGTTTTTATCTCAGCAAAGCACGACACATGCCGTGGCGGTGTGGTAAAGCGAATATTTCAGGGGCGACTAATTATTTAGCGCTTCCTTAAATTAAAAAGTCCTTTAGCAACATTAGCGGGTGAATTATGCCTTGATTCTGACTGGGTAGAGTTGTAGCGCTGAAACAACTACGTGTAGTTGAATATTGATACAGCGGCAGAAGCAGTCTGAATAGCTTTGCAAAATGATTTGTTCTATGTAGTTTTACTCCATCCCCAATCCCAACTCCTCCTGAGGGAAAGGGTTTTCCACATTCAGCACAATGCCCGATGGTTATTGCACCCTTGCGCTTTAAAGCCCCTCTCCCGCTTGCGGGAGAGGGGTTGGGGAGAGGGAAGAGGGGAAAGAAATTCCCCATCTCGTTTATGCGATCTCCCGCATTCAGCGCAATGCCCGATGGTTATTAGGTTTTACAGTGCTGCTTTATTAAAGACCGGACTTGGCGCAAAAGCGTTGCAACAGGATCGTCTCCGCATATAGGGAAAGCGCGCGTAATTATTCAGCCTTCGGCATACCTCAAGAGCAGTGCATTGCCGGGCAGAGCGCGGCTTGGTCGGTGGTTTCGACTTGTAGGGTGACATGCTGTATTTCAAAGAGTTCATGCAAGTTCTCGCGCGCCTGCTCAATGATTCCACAAGTTTGACTCGTACCTTCCTTGAGCACTAAATGCGCAGTTAATGCATTTTCATTGGTTGCCATGGCCCAAACGTGCAGATCATGCACCTCTGCTACGCCGGGTAATGCAAGCAGGCAGTCACGCACCGCATCAAGATCGACGCTTTCTGGTACGCCATCGAATAGCAGGTGCAGAGAACGATGGAAGAGCGACCAGGTGCCGATCACAACCACGACAGCAATGACCAAGCTGACCACCGGGTCGATCCACGTCCAGCTATGCCACATGTAAAGCGCGGCGGAGATCACCACGCCAACCGATACGAGTGCATCTGCTGCCATGTGCAGGAAAGCACCACGGATGTTCAGATCAGTCTTGCTGCCTGCCATGAACATGGCTGCCGTAGCGGCGTTGATCAACACCCCGATACCAGCTACCACCATCACCGTATTCGCTTCTATGTGTGCTGGTGTTTGCAAACGCTGTATGGCCTCCCACCCCAGGGAGCCCATTGCCAGCAACAGGATAACGGCATTGGCAAAGCTGGCGAGGATCGATCCGCGTCGCCAGCCATAGGTATGCCGCGCGTTCGGTCGTAGCCGCGCAGCACCCACAGCCGCCCACGCCAACAACAGACCCGCCACATCGCTAAGGTTATGGCCAGCATCAGCCAGCAGTGCAAGTGATTGAGTATGCCAGCCGTAGAACGCCTCAATGACCACAAAACCGACGTTCAGCGCAATGCCGATGGCAAAGATCCGTCCATAACTGACGGGGGCATGTTCGTGTCTATCAGACTGAGTCACCTCATCACCTTCTATGCTGGTTTAGCGTTTTTCATTCAAACGATATCGAACGCAGTGAACTGCGATATTTTGTCGTAAGTCTCAATGGCTTAAGCGCGAGCCTCTTGACCCGTCGGGAAGTGACTACGGGTGGCATTGGCGATACGCACCAGGGCCAGCATGACCGGTACTTCAACCAGCACACCCACCACCGTTGCCAATGCTGCGCCGGACTGCAGGCCGAACAGGGCAATGGCGACCGCCACGGCTAGCTCAAAAAAGTTACTGGCACCAATCATACCGGCAGGCGCCGCGATACTATGGGGCACCTTCCAGACCTTGGCCCAGCCGTAGGCGATGAAGAAAATCAGGAAGGTCTGGAGAATCAGCGGGATGGCGATCAGCACAATATGCAACGGGTTAACAATAATTACATCGCCCTGAAAGGCGAACAGTAGCACCAGGGTGATGATCAAACCGACCGGGGTGATGGGCTTTAAGCGTTTCATAAAGACGTTATCAAACCACGTAATACCGCGCCGCTTGATGACAGCCTTACGAGTCAGATAGCCTGCGCTCAGCGGGATCACAATGTATAGCACCACCGACAGGATGACCGTATCCCATGGAACCTGGATGTTCGACACGCCAAGCAGGAAAACGACAATAGGCGCGAAAGCAAACAGCATGATCAGATCGTTGAGCGCCACCTGAACCAGGGTGTAGGCGGCATCGCCCCGCGTAAGGTAGCTCCAAACGAAGACCATGGCGGTACAGGGTGCTGCACCCAGCAGGATAGCACCGGCCAGGTATTCACTGGCTCGTTCCGCAGAAATCAGTGGAGCGAATACCACAGTAAAAAAGAACCAGGCAATAGCAAACATGGTGAAGGGCTTGATCAACCAGTTCACTACCGTGGTAATCACCAGCCCCTTGGGCTGACGGCGAACGCCGAGGATGGAGGTGAAATCAACTTGCACCATCATGGGAAAGATCATCACCCAGATCAGCGCCGCCACCGGGACCGACACCTGGGCATACTCGAAGCGCGACAGTGTCTCAGGGATGGCCGGGGCGAACTGTCCTATCAGCACACCCGCTACGATGGCCAGGGCCACCCAGAGTGAGAGAAAACGTTCAAACAACCCCATACCTTCAGGCGTGCTGGGCCTGTGATATCCTGGATGTAGTCATGCCACCACTCCTTTTTTTATGAGTAGCCGGCTACGCAACCTGCTACCGGGGATATCTCTAACTAGGCCGCAGCAAGGACGTGAGTTCAACCAGCTCATTATGTATTTCGCGCATAGTGAATCAACTCGCCATCTTCCTTGGCAAAATGATCGACGGGATGTTCGAGAAGATCCAGCACCCGCTCGGAAGGCCGACATAGACGAGCCCCCTTATCAGTCACGACGATGGGGCGATTGATCAAAATTGGATGCACCATCATCATGTCAATCAACTGATCATCGCTCAAAGCGGGATCGTCGAGCCCCAACTCATCGTAATGTGTGCCCTTGCGCCGAAGGAGTTCGCGAGGCGTGATCTGCATCATCAAGATTAGTGCAACCAACCGCTCACGACTGGGTGGCATCTTGAGATATTCGACGACCTCAGGCGTTTCACCTGAGGCCTTGAGCAGTGCCAGCGTGTTGCGCGATGTGCCGCAGTCAGGATTGTGATAAATCAGTGTTTGCATAAGGCCTCACAATTCATCCGGTTGGGTGGGGCAGGCGATCAGCGAGGATGTCAGCGGCTGGCAGACCTGTGGATGGCCCGCACAACAGTCATTAACCAGGAATCGGATCGTCTCTTGCATACGACTCAAGTTTGCTCGATAGATGATGGAACGGCCCTGACGTTGGGAAATAACAAGCCCTGCACGGGCAAGCACAGACAAATGTGCTGACATCGTGTTGTGCGGTACAGCCAGTTGTCTTGCGATCTCACCTGCAGGAAGTCCATCTGGCTCATGACGAACCAGAAGCCGAAACGCTTCCAATCGTGTTTCTTGAGAAAGAGCGGCAAAGTTCACTATTGCCTTTAAGGTTTCCATATGTCCAATAATATAGACAAGACAAAACATGGTCAAGTTTACGATTTTAGCGTTAAGCAAAGATATCCGGAGTGAGAATAACGACAGGTCGGAGTTTAGTCAGACAATACACAGTCCGCGCTAACGCCACGCCGGACTAAAGTCCTGCCTGCGTGTGCGCCCGTATCTTGCTACAGATTTACAACCAGTACCGTATTTGGCTCCTGGCCTATAAACTGCACTCGTTCGGCCATGTCTGGACTCATGTAAACAGTACCATCTTCGCTGACCAGCATAACGTAGCGAACAGCCATTTGTTTTGCCACTGCCTGCCAATCTTCACTACCTGCGATCACCAGGGCTGTGGCGGCTGCATCTGCGAGTGTGCCGTCTTTACTGATGACCGTGCAGGAGGTAATGCTGTCTACTGGCCAGCCGGTACGTGGGTCGAGGATGTGGGAGTAGCGCAGACCTTCGTGTTCACGAAAGCGCTCGTAATTACCCGAGGTGTGCATATGCTCGCCGTCATGAATTTCCAGTGAGGCCAACACGCCCTCTCCTTGCGGATGGCGGATGCCTATCGTCCAGTAACGATCGTCGTGTTTGCCGATAACGCCAAGGCCACCACCTGTGTTTACTATGGCATTTTCAATACCAAATGATTGCAATCTTTGCAGGGCAAGCTCCACGGCATAACCCTTGGCGATACCACCGAAATCCATCTGCACGGCTGGATTGCTGGATGAGAGAACACCATCCTGCAATTGCAGATCGGTCATCGCAGGATGTTGCTCCAGCAGAGAGTTGATGGACTCGCGTGAAGGCGGCGGGCCATGTGGTCGTTCGCTGCTTTGAAAGCCCCATAGATTGAGTAAACGACCTATGCCAGCGTTGAAGCGCCCTTCGCTGGATAAATATATTTCCTGTGATCGCTCAATGAGCGGCATCAACGTGTCCGGCACAGTTACCGTTTTACCAGTGGCGATGGCTGCATTCAGCGCCACCAATGGCCCTGGCTCCCAGGCGTGCCAGTCATGGTGCATCTGCTGAAAATCTGCCGCAACGGCTGCAGTGGCTTCTTCTGCAGTTTCCTTGTCTGCAGCCCATATTGAAATATCAGCCAGCGTGCCGAACACATAGAGCTGAGTTTTAAATAGTTCTGGATTCGTTTGGTTTTTTGATTTTGCCTGATTGTCTTCCTGTGATGAAGGGCTACAAGCAGTAAGCCACAACAGCAAAAAAACCAGGCCAGAGAACCAAATGCTTGATGGTTTTATGTGTGTATCTTTCACGTTGTGGAGGGTTCTTTCAGTGAGGGTGAAAAATATAATCTAACCACTAAGTCCACGCACCACCGCTTGGGCAAGCTCATTGGGTACGAATTTGGTAAGCACATCATTGGCACCAACTTTTTTGGCTCTCTCTATGTTAATGGCGCCGTTTAATGAGGTATGTAACAACACATAAAGATGTTGTAAATCAGATGTCTCTCTTATTGACCGCACCAGGCTATAGCCATCCATTTCAGGCATTTCGATATCCGACAACACCATGTCCACAAGTTTTTCCTGCTGGGCTTGTTTTTGTAGTGCGATTAGTGCTTCTTTACCATCTCGCATCATGATGCACTTGATGCCCAATGGCTCAAGAGTAGCGGCTGTCTGACGACGGGCCACCGCTGAGTCATCCACTACCATGACCCGTCGCCCATGGAGCAAGGCCCTGGCTCCTTCACCCAGCTTTACCTCTTCGTCAAACTCCGTAGCCTCGATTACCTGACCAATGATCTTTTCAACATCCAGAATCTGCACCAAATCACCATCAACATGGGTAATACCGGTAATATAGCTACCCATACCAGTGCCTGGCGGTGGCGGCAAAACATTTTTCCATTCGCAATGCACGATACGATCGACCTGATGCACCAAAAGTCCCTGGGTGCCGCGATTCAGCTCAGTAATGATAATTGAGCCATTACAGATCTCGCCCGTCTGCACCAGACCACGGCCGATTGCTCGTGCCATCTCGATCACCGTCACAGGTGCACCGCGTAAATGTGCGACACCCTTTACTGCGGCATCAGCCTGCGGCAGATGAGTCAATGCCGGACATGTAATGATTTCCTTGACCTTCAGCACATTGATGCCGAAACGTTGTTTGCCGCCTAAATCAAATAGCAGCAACTCCAGCCGGTCATCGGAATAAGATGTATTGCTCATACAGGCTCTCGCATAAGATAAGGTTCAAAAGCTGGCCAGATCAGAAAGCTCTTCTTCTGAAAGCAGCTTACTGGCATCCACCAGGATCAACAAACCTTCCTTGCGATTGCACAGACCAAAGATAAATCTGGCGGCATCGCCTGAGCCGGTATCTGGTGCCGGCTCTATTTCAGATGAACGCAGCTCGGCCACTTCACTCACACTGTCAACCAGAAAACCAACCGCATGATCACCCGCCTCGAGGATCAGGATACGCGAGGCGTCGTCTACTTCATGTGGTGGCAAACCAAAGCGACTACGCATATCTATGATGCTGACTACATTGCCACGCAGATTGATAATGCCCAACACATAAGAGGGAGCGCCAGGCACAGGCGAAATTTCAGTGCTGCGCAAGACCTCACGTACCTGCATGACATCAATGCCATAGGTCTCACTGCCCAGGCAAAAAGTTACCCAGCGTGATACTGCATCACTACGCGACTTCAACTCCTGAGCCATACATACACCTCCGATATTTTTATATGAAATTTTATTATTACAGCCAATGCAGAAGATTACTCTGACTTGTCACCGTCTTCCAGTGCAGCCAAGGCCATGTTTTGCCATAAACATCGCCCACCACTTGCCTTGCCTATGGCCTGTAAGCTCTGCTCATGAATGGCCAGCTCATCCTCGTTCGCGCGCACTATGCATAATGCCGACCGTTGCTCCAGGCGTCGAATCATTGCCGATGAATCATTGCTGCAGGTATGTTCACTGCCTCCCAGTGACAAAGTTACCTGCCCACCTGTCATAGCCAGATAGACGTCAGCCAGTATTTCCGCATCAAGCAAAGCCCCATGGAGCTCACGCTGAGTATTATCTATCCCATAGCGCTTGCACAAGGCATCCAGGTTGTTTCTCTGTCCTGGATGAAGTTGCCGAGCCATAACCAGGGTATCAAGTACCTGGCACTGTAACTCATCATAGGCAAGACCATTATTCAGCAGTTTGAACTCATGCCGGATAAAACCAAGATCAAATGGTGCATTATGGATAACAAGCTCGGCACCGCGAATGAAATCACCAAACATCTGGGCAATGTCGGCAAAATGTGGTTTATCAGCCAGCATTTCATTGGTAATGCCATGCACTTCAATAGCACCGGCATCGATCTCTCGATCCGGCTGCAGATATTGATGAAAAGTATTACCGCTAGGGCGGCGATTGATAAGCTCAACGCAGCCAATCTCGATAATCCGATGTCCACTGCCAGGATCCAGTCCAGTGGTTTCAGTATCCAAGACAATTTGTCGCATCAGACAAGCCCCTGCATTTCATCGATAGCACGATTGGCCAGCGCATCGGCCAATTCATTTTCTGTGTGACCATTATGACCACGCACCCAATGCCACTCTACCTGATGGCGCTGACAGGCGGCATCCAGGCGTTGCCATAAATCGGCGTTTTTGACCGGTTTTTTATCTGCGGTTTTCCAGCCACGGCGACGCCAATTAGCCAACCATTCCGTGATCCCTTTCATGACATATTGTGAATCTGTAGTCAGCTTGACTTTGCAACCACGCTTTAGCTCCTCCAGAGCCATGATCGCCGCCATTAATTCCATGCGGTTATTGGTAGTCTGCGCTTCGGCACCGTATAAAGTTTTTTCCTTGTCCTTATAACGCAACAAAGCCCCCCAACCACCGGGCCCAGGATTGCCTCGACAAGCTCCATCGGTATAAACATCTACGACATCATTGATTTCAGCCATTTAATTTCCCAACTGTCGAGCTAACAAACCCTGGGTTTACAACGGCACGCTGTGGGCGCCAACGTGGGCGTATAGGTGTCAGGGTAAGCACACGTTTTTTAGCCACCATCAAATAAACGCCACCAAACACTGGCCAGAGGTGCCGCCCCCAGGATTCAAAAAATTGCAGCCGTTGCAAAAAGCCCGGCTGGCTTAGCGGCGGACGGTAATAAATGTGATGCAAGGCAACCGTTTTAAACCCCAGTAAGGATAACCAGTCCTGCATCCGCCAGGGGCTGAGAAAACGACCACACCATGGTGCACGACGACGCCACCTAAATAGCAGCCGCCACAAACCCCATAAACTCCAGGGGTTAAAGCCAAGCACCAGCACATACCCTTCCGCGATCAAGACCCGTTCGGCTTCACGCAAAACAGCATGTGGATCATCAGTAAATTCCACGACATGTGGCAGCAACACCAGATCGACGCTTTCTGTTGCCAGCGGCAAATATTCAGGCTGGCCCAAAAAATAGGCAGGTGCCTGTTCGCTGGACATTAATACAGTCGCAGGCTCAGTCATCAGCATGCGATGAGGTATGCGCGATATAGTGCTCAGATCATGCCCTTGTGGCGCAGTGACCTGTAGCAAATGATAACCAAACAGATTACTCAGGACATCATCCAGCAAGGCCTGCTCACTCTCTGCCAGGCTCCGACCAGGCGGACTTGTATACCAGCGAGCCAGATCAGCCCGCGCCACCTTGCCATCGTAACAACGATAGGCACGCAACATATGTTTGATGCTGGCCCACATTGACCTGTCACCTCCCTCCTGTCACCATGCGCGTATTATGCCTGAATTTCTTTACATCCCCGCTTTTGCCGACAATTATATCTGGCTTGCGAGCAACCCCGGCGCTCGCCAGGTGGCTATCGTCGATCCGGGAGATGCAACACCAGTGCTGACCTATCTTGAGTCACATAGGCTGGAGCCATTGGCGATTCTGATAACACATCATCACCTCGATCATACAGGTGGTATCGCCGAGCTTGTTGCCCGTTATGACACGCCAGTCTATGGTTCAGCACAAGAGCCCATCCCTGGCCTGACACATCCTGTCAAAGAAGGTGAGCAAATACATTTGCCACAGCTAGATCTGGAGTTGACTGTAATGGACATTCCCGGCCATACCCGCGGGCATGTAGGTTATCTTGGTCATGATGCGCTATTTTGCGGTGACACCTTATTTACCGCTGGCTGCGGGCGAATATTTGATGGCACGCCAGAGCAGATGCACAATTCACTTAATCGCATCGCTGCACTGCCTGAAGATACATTGGTGTATTGTGCCCATGAATATACCGCCGACAATCTGCGTTTCGCTCGTGTGGTGGAACCTGACAATCAGGCCATTCTCGCTCGTATTGAAAAGGTTGCTGAATACCGTGCGCAAAATAAAGCTACTGTACCGGCAAACTTGCAGGAAGAGCTCATGACCAATCCATTCCTGCGCTGGGATATTCCGGCAGTTGTTTTGGCCGCAGAGGAATTTGCCCAGCGGAAACTACGTAATGGAGCCGAGGTCTTTGCCACGCTACGCTACTGGAAAGACACACTGGATTGAAATTCATGAACTTGACAAATAACCCATCTCGCTTAAAGCCTACCATCGCAAGGCCTGCTTACTGATGAATAAAATTATGCATCGCACCCTCGCACTGGCACTTTTTCCCCTACTGCTTACTGGCTGCCTAACACAACAGGCGCGGCAGGATGAGCCCCTGATTGACCAGACTGAAACGGAAAAAGTAAAAACACATGTCGTGCAAAATGTCGTGCAAAAAGCAAAAAGCAAAAAACCAGACTGGAGCCTGGCTGACGAATCAGGTGATCTATGCACAGCCCCGCAGGATCTGTGGGAGCGTATTCGTTATGGCATGAGTCTGCCTGATCACGAGCATTCTGGCGTGACTGGCGAACTTGAGTGGTATGCAAGGAACCAAGACTATCTAGATAGAGTATTCACTCGCGCCAGTCCTTATTTTTATCTGATTGTTGAGGCCATAGAAAAGCGCGGCATGCCTACTGAGCTGGCGCTATTGCCGGTAGTAGAAAGCGCCTTTCAACCATTCGCCTATTCCCATGGCCGTGCCGCTGGTCTTTGGCAGTTCATCCCCGGCACAGGCAAGCGCTTTGGCCTGAAACAAGACTGGTGGTACGACGGCCGCCGCGATGTTGCCGCCTCAACGCGTGCGGCCCTGGATTACCTTGAATACCTGCGCGATCACTTTGATGGCGAATGGTTGCTGGCCATTGCAGCCTATAATTCTGGTGAAGGGACAGTCAAACGAGCTATCGCCAACAACAAGGCCAAAGGCAAGCCGACAGATTTCTGGTCACTGAAATTACCGTTGGAAACACGTAGTTATGTCCCCAAGCTTCTGGCTATCTCTCGTCTGGTCAAAGAACCAGAAGCATATAATACAACTCTGGAAAGCATACCCAATGAAGCCTTTCTCGATACTGTAGAACTGGACTCGCAGATTGATCTGGCGCTTGCTGCAGAACTGGCAGAAATCTCGCTTGAAGATATTTACCTGTACAATCCAGGCTTCAATCACTGGTCAACAAACCCTGACGGCCCTTACGATCTACTCCTGCCCATTGAGCGAGTAGACAGCTTCAAGCAGCGTCTGGCCGAATATCCAGCGGAGAAACGCGTCCATTGGCAGCGCCACAAGATCAAGAACGGTGAAAGCCTGTTGCAAATTGCCCAGCAATATCGCACCACCACAGAGCTACTCAAAAGCGTCAACAACCTGCGTAGCAATATGATTCGTGCTGGTAGCTCACTCACCATACCAGTAGCCAGAAAGAGTCTGGCCAGCTACCAGTTGAGTGAAGAGCAGCGCCTCATAGCCACGCAAAACCTGACACGTCAAGGCAATAAGATCAACTACCTGGTTAAAAGTGGTGACTCCTTGTGGAACATCGCACACCGTCATGACGTAGGAGTCAATCAACTTGCACGCTGGAATGGCATGGCGCCACGCGACCCATTGATGCCTGGGCGTAAGCTGGTGATCTGGACACCAAACAAGGAAACGGCGATCGCTGCCAACAATCCTGCCAGCTTCACCCACCCGTTTGCCAAAAATACTCAGCAACGCATTGGCTATGTCGTTCGCAGTGGCGACTCACTACACGCCATCTCACAAAAGTTTCGTGTCAGTATCAACAAGCTGATCAGCTGGAACAAACTTGATGGTAAAAAATACCTGCAACCAGGACAGCGCCTGACCTTATATGTGGATGTCACCAAGCAGGCTGGGAATATGTAAAGCAACTCCTGGAGAATGCTTTCAAACCACCCTCAGTTACATTAACGTTGCAGCGAGTAGCTTTTGTGTGTACGGATGTTGAGGACTAGCAAATAGCTGCTCAGTCGGCGCAGTCTCCACCACCTCCCCCTGATGCATTACCATGACTCTATGGGCGACGGCGCGAATTACTCTGAGATCATGCGAGATAAACAGATAACTCAGGCGATGCCGCTGTTGTAATTCATGCAACAAACTCAATACCTGCTTTTGTACCGACACATCCAGCGCACTGGTAGGCTCGTCAAACAAAATCAGTTTGGGCTCCAACACAATGGCACGAGCGATGGCTATACGCTGACGCTGGCCGCCAGAAAATTCATGCGGATAGCGCGCCAGAATATCAGCTGGCAAACCTACTTCATCAAGTACCTGCAAGGTACGCGCACGTCGGGCGTCCTTATCCAGCTGTGGAAAATGCAAGCCCAAGCCTTCGCCAATGATCTGCTCCACCGTCAAGCGAGGCGACAGGGAAGAGAAAGGATCCTGAAAGACCATTTGAAAATGTCGCCGTAATGGACGCAGGCCAGCTTGAGATAATTTATCCAGGCGCTGATCGACAAACATAATCTCCCCCTGGCAATCCTGCAAACGCAACAGGCAAAGCCCCAGTGTAGATTTACCAGAACCAGACTCACCTACGATCCCCAAAGTTTCGCCTGGTCGCAGTTGCAATTGCACCTTATCTACCGCACGCACTTCTCCTACCTGACGACGAAAAAACCCAGCCTTAATAGGGAATACACAGGACAAGTCATGAGCCTGCAACAGCGGCGATTGCTGCTCGAACGCAGCACGTTCTTCAGCGGCTGAGATCGCATCTGGTTCGCTGGCCATTAAATGTTGGGTGTATGGGTGTTGGGGCGCAGCAAATAATGCAGCCACCTCACCTTGCTCCACTAGCCGACCTTTTTGCATGACACAAACACGTTCAGCAAAATAGCGCACCATATTCAGGTCATGGGTAATGAGTAACACCGCCATACCAAATTCAGCCTGCAGCTCATTGAGCAAATCAAGGATTTGCCGCTGGATGGTGACATCAAGTGCAGTTGTTGGCTCATCGGCAATAAGCAATCTGGGGCGACAAGCCAATGCCATGGCGATCATTACTCGCTGGCGCTGACCACCTGATAGCTGATGCGGCCAGGCTGCCATACGCTGGCTTGCATCGGCAATACCAACCCGCTCAAGCAAATAAATTGCTCGTTGTTCTGCCGTCTTGGCATCGAGCCCTTCGTGTAATAACAAAGGCTCGACAATTTGCTGACCTATGGTGTGTAAAGGGTTGAGCGCAATCATCGGCTCCTGGAAGATCATCGTGATCTCACGTCCACGGATCCCGCGTAGCTCCCGCTCTGGCAGTTCCAATACTTCACGCTCAGCAAAGCGGATATTGCCTGTGTACTCTGTATACTTCTGCTCATGCAAGCGCAAGATAGACATGGCCGTGACTGACTTGCCTGAGCCAGATTCACCCACCAGAGCCAGCTTCTCGCCAGCGTGTATAGTCAAGCTTACCGACTCCACCACCACCTGCTTCTTAGCAGCAGAAGTAAAACTCACCCCAAGATTGTCAATTTCCAGCAAGACGCTCATCTCATCCCTGCCGCGTATCCAGTGCCGAGCGCAACGCCTCGCCAATAAAGATTAACAACATCAAGGTGCCGACCAGCACGACAAAGGTGGTCATCGACAGCCACCAGGCATCAATACTGTCTTTCCCTTGCGCCAACAGCTCACCCAGGCTAGGTGTAGTTGGCGGCACGCCCAGGCCAAGAAAGTCCAGACTAGTCAACGCCAGCACAGCACCACTAATACGAAAAGGCAAAAAGGTAATCACCGGCGTCATCGCATTTGGCAACAAATGCCGCCACATGATCTGCCTATTGGATACACCAAGCGCACGCGCGGCACGCACATAATCCATATTGCGGCCGCGCAAGAATTCGGCGCGCACATAATCGGCCAGACCCATCCAGCCAAATAGACTAAGCAGCACTATCAACAACAACAGGCTGGGCTGAAAAATAGCAGCAAAAATAATCAGCAGATACAGTTCCGGCATAGAGCCCCATACTTCCATGAAACGCTGGCCAAACAGATCGATGCGTCCACCAAAATAACCCTGAATAGCACCAGCTATAATGCCGATAGAAACACCTATCGCCGTCAACGCCAAACCAAACAAAACTGAAACACGAAAGCCATAGATCAACCTGGCCAATACATCGCGACCACGATCATCTGTGCCGAGAAGGTTTTGTCTTGAGGGCGGTGCTGGATTTGGTGCTTGGGCAAAATAATTGATGGTGTTGTAACTATAAGGGTTGAGTGGATAAACAGCCCGGTTATCGCCCGTATGCAGTTGCTGACGAATATATGGATCGAGATAATCTGTCTCGGTAATAAAGTCGCCACCAAAGGTGGTTTCAGGGTAGGTGACAAACAACGGAAAATAAAACTCACCCTGATAATGCACAACGAGCGGCTTGTCATTGGACAACACCTCAGCGCCCAAGCTGAGCACAAACAACAAACCAAATAACCACAGGCTGTAATAACCGCGTCGATTAGCCTTAAAGCGCTGCCAGGCACGTCGACGACTGGATGCGCTCATTGTTTAGCTGACTCAAACTGAATACGTGGATCTACCAACACATAGCAAATATCCGTCAGTAACTTGCCCACCAAACCAATCAGGGTAAACAGATACAAGGTCCCCATCACCACCGGATAATCGCGCTTCATCACTGCATCATAAGAAAGCAGACCAATCCCATCGAGAGAAAAAATAGTTTCAATCAACAGACTGCCAGTAAAAAATGCTGCCAAAAATGCGCCTGGAAATCCTGTAATCAATGGAATGATGGCATTACGAAATACATGACGATATAGCACGGCTCGTTCGCTCAAGCCCTTGGCTCTGGCTGTAAGAACATACTGTTTGCGGATCTCTTCAAGAAAGCTGTTTTTAGTCAGCATAGTCATCACAGCAAAACTGCCAACCACCGATGCCGTCACTGGCAAGACCATATGCCATAGATAATCCAGCGTCTTGCCCAACAGCGATAAATCTTCCCAACCATCGGAAGTCAGTCCACGCAGGGGAAAGATATCCCAAAAGCTGCCACCACCAAATAACACCAGCAAGGTTATGCCCAGCACGAAACCAGGAATGGAAAATCCTATCAAAACCAAAGTACTGGTCAGCAGATCAAATGCAGAGCCATCGCGCACCGCCTTTGCCACGCCCAGCGGCACAGAGATCAAATAAGTCAGCAGGAATGTCCACATCCCCAGACTGATAGAGACCGGCAACCGCGAAACCACCAGCTCCACTACTGAGCGATGATGAAAATAACTCTCGCCGAGGTTAAAGCTCAAATAGTTACCCAACATCTCGACAAAACGCTGCCAGGCTGGCTTGTCAAAGCCATAATATGCCTGTAGTTCGGCAAGACGTTCGGCATCTAAACCCTGCGCACCACGATAAAGCCCTTGCGTACCGCTACTGACCTCGCCCTGCATGTCCTGAGCTTTCAACTGGGCCACCAGTTGCTCAACTGGCCCACCGGGAACAAATTGGATCACTATAAAGGTAATCAGCAAGACACCGAACAAAGTCGGTATCATCAGCAGCAGTCGTTTAAAAATATAAGCCGCCAAGATTCAGTCCTCCTGCAGCCACCAAGTGCTCAACATCCAGCTTGTCGCGTTGTAATACAAAGGCAGCTGCTGTGGCCAGGCAAAACGATTCCACCAGGCAATGCGGTGTGTGCCGATATACCATTGCGGCACGATATATTCACCCCAGAGCAGCACCCGATCCAGGGCACGCGTAGCAGTAACCAGTGCCTTGCGGTCTTGGGCATAAATCACCTGCTCAACCAATGCATCGACGACAGGATTTTTGATTCCCATGAGATTGCGTGCACCTTCCTGATCTGCACTTGAGGAATGCAGCATGCTTATCAACTCATTGCCAGGCGACTGCGACTGACCAAAAGCGGCAACCACCATATCAAAGTCATAGGTATCCATGCGCCGCTGATACAAAGCTGAGTCTACCGTCCGATAACTTACCGTGATACCCAACTTTGCCAGGTTGCGGGCATATGGCGCAACGATGCGCTCAAAACCTTTTTGCACCAGCAGGATATCAAAATGAAACACTTCACCCGCAGCATTGCGCAAGGCATTATCGCGATAATCCCAACCGGCCTCGTGCAATAAATTTTTTGCCTTACGCAAATTGCTACGCAGACCATCTGGTGCATCTGTGCTCGGTGGCGACCAAGGCCGTTCAAACAGCTCGGCTGGCAACTGCGCACGAAACGGCTCTAACAAGGCCAATTCATCTTCAGTGGGAACACCATGTGCAGCCAATTCGCTATTGCTGAAATAACTATCACAACGTCGATACTGATTATAAAACAACTGACGATTAGACCATTCAAAATCCAGCGCCAGAGATAATGCACGTCGCACGCGAATATCCTGGAACAGCGAGCGCCGCAGATTGAAGGCAAAACCCTGTATACCTGCATTGTTGTGATGTTCCAATTCTGCTTTCAGGATTCTGCCATCACGAAATTTACTACCAATATAATCACGCGCCCAGGTCTTGGAGTTGTACTCGGCATTGAAATCAAACTCGCCGGCCTTGAACGCCTCCAGTGCCACGGTAAAATCACGATAGAACTTGAAAGTAACCCGATCAAAATTAAACAAACCACGCCGCACATTCAGATCGCGCGCCCAGTAATCCTTGTTGCGCACAAAGGTGATGTATTTGCCTAGTTCATATTTTTCGATCTGATAAGGACCGCTGGTCACAGGCTCATCCAGGGCCATACGAGTGAAGTCACGTTCATCGACCCAATGCTGCGCAAAGATCGGGATCTGACCGACGATCATATGTAATTCAGGGTTGACCTTGGCGAAATCAAAGCGCACTTGTCGCTCGTCCAGGACGACGGCACGCTCGATATCGGACCAATAGAAACGGTATTGCGGATGACCATGCTCACGCAAAAGGTCAAAGGAGAATTTAACATCCTCAGCGGTAACAGTTGAACCATCATAAAAACGTGCCTGTGGATTCAAACGATAGCTAACCGAGCGATGGTCTGCTGCCAGCTCCACATCCTCAGCCAGCAAGCCGTACTGACTGAAGGGCTCATCCAGGCTGCCTTCCATCAGCGTCTCAAACATAAGATCCGTCAAACCGGCCGCAGCCTGCCCTTTCAGCACGAATGGATTGAGACTATCGAAACCGCCCACAACACCAAGATTGATACTACCGCCCTTGGGTGCAGCTGGATTGACATAGTTGAAGTGAGAAAAGCCAGGCGCGTAGGCCGGTGTATAACCAAGCGCCTGTGCTGTAGCTCCAAAGGCTGAATTGGAGCCAAGCAATAACAAACATGAAAATAGAAAACCGGGCACAGACCAACCAGTTGACATGGTCTGCCCCGATAAAACAAACATCCTTAATTTATTCCTGCCGTGCAGGGCGAGTTATTTTTGCTGAGGAACGTCTGCTTGCTACAAGTGCAGCAAACGCTGCCTCGCCTGCCGCCTGTTCGAGATCGGCAGAAATATCCAGCTCACCTTCCGCAACCTCGCCATCACGCACGGCATAAACTCCCAGCACAGCCATGTCGCCAGAGGTTGTAGTCAAAAAATCCCAGACCGTCTTGTCCGCCTGCGGGCGTGGCATGGCAAAGGCATGAGAGACAATACTGCCATCCAGATCTTGAGTATCACGCCTTACAGCATCCTGACGCAGCCATTTCCCCCCAGTCTCCTTGGCCATATTTTCTGGTGTTGCGCCCTGCTGCAACTTTTCTTGTGCGTGCCTGGAGGCTTCATGCGCTGCCAGGGTGGCCTTAGTTTGCTTAAGATTGGCAACGATATCATCGCGAACATCTACCAAAGGCAGATGTTCTTCTGGCAAATGTTGCAGCACACGCAGAACCAGCATGTGATTGCGTCCAATTTCAATTACCTCGCTATTGTTATTACGCACCAGCACATCATCACTAAAAGCAGCCGAAATCACACGAGCATCAGTTGCTGGCCAGGCACCTCCCTGGCGACTAAATGGCTCACTTTGTTTGATTTCCAGACTCAATTTACTCGCGGCCTCATCCAATGAATCAGGATGCTCATAAGTCAAAGTGGCCAGCTGTTCAGCCTGGTCATGATATTGTTGCTCAGCGCGTTCCTTACGCATTTCATCACGCAGTTGATCTTTTACTTCAGCAAATTCTTTGGTCTCTCCACCACGCACGGCTTCGAGCTTGATCAAGTGATAGCCAAAAACACTGCGCACAGGCTCACTGATCTCGCCTGGCTTGAGGGCAAAGACTGCCTCTTCAAATAATTTATCCATAATGCCACGAGCAAAAAACCCAAGATCACCACCATTGGCAGCCGAAACAGAATCTTGCGATTGCTTGCTGGCCAGATCTGCAAATGCAGCTCCAGCACGCAGCTCTACCTGCAGCTGTTCAATTTTGCTAAGCGCCTCGGCCTCGACAGACTCGTCAGCACTGGCTGGCACCTGGATTAAAATATGCCGCGCATGACGCTCTTCTGGTGTCGTATAGATTGAGAGGTTAGTTTGATAACGCGCTTGCAAATCAGCGTCATTAATCTCGATACCCTGAGCTATCTGATCTATCGCAAGCTCCAGATAGGCAACACTCACCTGCTCTGGACGCATGAATGAAGTGCTCTGCTCATCATAGTACGCTTGAATTTCAGCATCGCTAATCTCTGCCTTGGCTATGAAGTCCTTCATCGGCAAAACAAGAAAGCCTATATCACGCTGCTGACCAAACAATTGCTGCATGGCCTCACGCTCTGTGGCTGTAACAAAATCACTACGTACTACACCAGCATATAATTGCTGTACCAGCATGTCGCGACGCAGATCACTCTCAAAAGTTCTTGGATCCATGCCACGATTGCGCAAGGCCATCTCATAGCTATCGCGTGAAAACTGCCCGTTATTCTGAAATGTTGGGATACCGTGGATGGTACTTGCCAACAAGGCATTACTGACACGCATACCACTGCTGTTGGCTGTTTGAATCAGCAGCTCCTGCTCAATCAAGCCCTCAAGCACCTGCTGGCGCATTCCTTCTTCAGGAAACATGTCAGCACGGTAGTTTGCCCCCAGCATTTCCCGCAGGCGCATCTGCTGCTGATAAAGAGCTTGCTGCAGATATTGTGGTGAAATTTCTGTGTCATTAACCTTGGCAGCAGGGATTTCTTTACCACCATCAAAATACTGATTGATACCCCACAAGGCAAAAGGAACTATGATTAGAACCACGATCACCCATGCGATCCAGCTTTGTGCTCGTTCACGAATAAAATGCAGCATGACGCGTTAGCCTCGACGTCTACAAATAAATAGAGGGGTTGATATTTTCATGTGCCTTTGAGCAAGGTTCCTTATACATGAAAAAAGAAAAGGACGCACTTTGTGGTGCGCCCTTTAGCAGATGGCGGAGTGGACGGGACTCGAACCCGCGACCCCCGGCGTGACAGGCCGGTATTCTAACCAACTGAACTACCACTCCTGAATACAACTTCTTTGCTTGGTGGGTGCTGAGGGACTTGAACCCCCGACCCTCGCCTTGTAAGGGCGACGCTCTACCAACTGAGCTAAGCACCCCTGTCATTGAGGCGCGCTAGTTTACTGCATCCTTCAGCGCCTTACCAGCCTTGAATGCAGGATTTTTTGCCGCCTTGATGTTAATGGTTTCACCTGTGCGCGGATTGCGGCCAGTACGCGCCGCGCGCTCACGCACGAGGAAGGTACCAAAACCAATCAAGTTTACTTGCTCACCATTTTTAAGTGCACCGGTCACCGCCTCAATCATGGCATCCAGTGCACGGCCAGCTGCTGCCTTGGAGATATCAGCACCTGTTGCTACCGCATCGATCAATTCAGATTTATTCACCGGATTTTCTCCTGTTGTTTTTACGCCTTGAGCCACTGCCGCATAATTGGGTGGCTGCCATTAGAGCAGGACTTTATACCAATCGCCCTGAGAGACTGTCAAGCCAGTATTGGCTTGAAGCAGCTTGTCGTTTGATTTTGCAGAGAAACATTCTCTTACTTAACCGTTGAGATAAACTGTGACCATCTTCTCAGTGTGGTCGGATACCCTCACTTTTGTCCTGTACGGATGATTTGGCACTCTCGGCTACTGCAACAGGTTCAGGCAGAGGATCCGGCATCCTCACCAAGGCCAATTGCAATACCTCATCTATCCACTTTACCGGATGGATATCTAGATCTTCCTTGATAACATCGGGAATTTCAGCGAGATCACGCTGGTTTTCTTCAGGGATGATCACCAGGCTGATACCGCCTCGTTGCGCTGCCAGCAGTTTCTCCTTCAAGCCGCCGATAGGCAACACCTCGCCACGCAAGGTGATCTCACCAGTCATCGCCACATCAGATCGCACAGCGATGCCCGTCAGCGCAGAGACCAGCGCCGTACACATGCCGATACCAGCGCTGGGGCCATCCTTGGGTATCGCACCTTCAGGGACGTGTACGTGTACATCCTTTTTTTCATAAAACTCAGGGTCTATACCAAGTTTGTAGGCGCGGCTACGCACCACACTCATCGCAGCCTGGATCGACTCCTTCATCACATCGCCCAACTGACCGGTGACGATATGCTTGCCCTTGCCCGGCACGATAGCGGTTTCGATACTTAACAGCTCACCGCCAACCTCCGTCCAGGCAAGACCTGTAACCTGCCCTATTTGATCCGTTTCCTCCGCACGGCCAAAACGGAAGCGTCGTACACCAAGGTACTTTTCAATATTTTCTTCGCTAACGACTATCTTGTCTGCATCTTTGTGTAGCAGTCTTTCCTTGACCACTTTACGGCAGATCTTTGATATCTCTCGTTCCAGATTGCGCACACCGGCCTCGCGTGTGTAATAGCGGATAATCGCCAGCAGACCTTCGCCATCAAGTTCCAGCTCGCCTTTTTTCACACCGTTGAGCTTGATTTGCTTAGGCAAGAGATAACGCTCGGCAATGTTCAGTTTTTCATGCTCGGTGTAACCAGGGATACGTATTACCTCCATGCGATCAAGCAGGGGGGCTGGAATATTCATTGAGTTAGCCGTTGCCACAAACATCACATCCGACAGGTCATAGTCAACCTCAAGATAATGATCATTAAAGGTGTTGTTCTGTTCCGGATCCAAAACCTCCAACAAGGCAGAGGCCGGATCACCACGGAAATCCATCGCCATCTTGTCGATTTCATCCAACAAGAACAATGGATTGCGTGTACCTATCTTGGATAAATTCTGGATGATCTTGCCAGGCATGGCACCAATATAGGTGCGCCTGTGACCTCGGATCTCGGCCTCATCACGCACCCCGCCCAAGGACATACGGACAAACTGACGGTTAGTGGCACGGGCAACAGACTTACCCAAGGAAGTTTTACCTACACCTGGCGGGCCAACCAGACATAAGACAGGCCCTTTCAGTTTGCTCACTCGCTGCTGCACAGCAAGGTATTCAAGAATGCGTTCCTTGACCTTTTCCAGACCGTAATGATCCTCATCCAATACCTGCTCAGCCCCAGCCAAATCATTGCGTACCTTGCTGCGCTTTTTCCACGGCACATTCGCCAGCCAATCGATGTAATTGCGTACCACCGTTGCCTCAGCCGACATCGGTGACATCATCTTCAGTTTGTTTAGTTCATTCGTGGCCTTGGCTTTGGCCTCCTTGCTCATGCCGGCTTTTTCGATCTTGCGCTCCAGCTCTTCCATCTCATTTGGGGCATCTTCCAGATCGCCCAATTCTTTCTGGATCGCCTTCATCTGCTCATTCAGATAATACTCGCGCTGCGTCTTCTCCATCTGTCGCTTGACGCGGGTACGAATACGTTTTTCCACCTGCAGCAAATCAAGCTCTGATTCCAGGGTGGCAAGAATGTGTTCAAAACGCTCGCGCAGATCGACGATTTCAAGGATCTTCTGTTTTTCTTCAATCTTTAGTGCCATGTGTGCCACCACAGTATCGGCAAGTCGATTACTGTCCTCCACCCCGGCCAGGGAAGTGAGTATTTCAGGTGGCACTTTTTTATTCAGCTTGACGTATTGATCAAACTGATTGAGTACCGAGCGAGATAACACCTCGGCCTCACGCTCATCTATGGCTGGAGTTTCCAGCAGATTTATTTGTGCAGTAAAAAATTTGTCATTGGGCAGGAAGTGAATGATCCTGGCTCGCTTGGTGCCTTCAACCAATACTTTAACCGTGCCATCTGGCAGTTTGAGCAGTTGCAGGATATTGGCAATGGTGCCAACACGATAAACATCATCCTGCTCAGGATCGTCTTGCGCAGCACTCTTCTGCGCCACCAACAGGATATTTTTGTTACTGGCCATCGCCTCTTCTAGCGCGAGGATGGATTTTTCACGACCAACAAACAGAGGGATCACCATATGTGGATAGACCACTACATCGCGCAAAGGCAATACCGGCATCACCTGTGACTGTTCAGTCAATTCGGAATTTTTCTTTTGTTCACTCATTTTCATTACCTCATCACCAGGCCGACGGTTTATTGCAATCTATCGGGGCAATCTATCGAGAAATCTATCTGGGTACAATCTATCCGGATACGGAGAATAGTCTTGTATGGGGATATGCGGCTGGCCTGTATGTATTTCAAGCCTGCCTGCGTGCCTCACCAGGGCGTGAGGAAAAGTACTGGGCTTGTTGATGTTACAAGGTTTTATATAAGTCTATAGGATGATGTAACGAACAAAACCACAAGAGGCCAACCATATCACCAATGAGTTTTTCACGGCTGATGCGCCTCATTACCCGCACACCCAGCGCGTGTTCCATGGTGAAATATGTGAGTCAACCAAAACGCTAATGGCCGCCCAGAAGGGCGGCCATGTGGCATTTACTCACTCCGCTGCCGCTGATCTCAGCTCGGAGCCTTCATAGAGCAACAATGGTTCAGTCTCACCCTTTATGACCCCTTCATCAATGATGACCTTGCTGACACTATCCAGGGAAGGCAGGTCATACATGGTATCCAGCAGAGTGGATTCTAGGATGGAGCGCAGACCTCTTGCACCAGTCTTGCGCTCCATGGCACGACGTGCCACAGCTGAATAGGCTTCAGGGGTAAATTCCAGCTCCACACCTTCCATCTCAAACAGACGAGCATATTGTTTGGTCAGTGCATTACGTGGCTCGGTAAGTATTTGTATCAAGGCGGCCTCGTCCAGCTCTTCGAGGGTAGCCACTACCGGCAGACGACCAACAAACTCAGGGATTAAACCGTATTTGATCAGATCTTCAGGTTCTACTTCGCAAAATATTTCACCAACATTACGCTTGCTGTCCTTATTCTTCATCTCTGCCGTAAAGCCAATACCACCTTTCTCTGAGCGGCTACGGATCACCTTCTCCAGGCCAGCAAAGGCACCGCCACAGATAAACAGGATATTACGGGTATCAACCTGCAAAAACTCCTGCTGTGGATGCTTGCGCCCACCCTGCGGTGGTACGGATGCCACTGTGCCCTCGATCAGCTTGAGCAGGGCCTGTTGCACACCTTCGCCAGAGACATCGCGGGTGATAGATGGGTTATCCGACTTACGCGAAATCTTGTCGATCTCATCTATATAGACAATTCCTGTCTGCGCCTTTTCAACATCATAGTCACACTTCTGCAGCAGCTTCTGAATGATGTTCTCGACATCTTCACCAACATAGCCTGCTTCGGTCAGTGTATTGGCATCGGCAATGGTGAATGGAACATTTAACAAGCGCGCCAGGGTCTCAGCCAGCAGTGTCTTGCCGCTGCCGGTGGGACCGATGAGGAGAATATTACTCTTGGCAATCTCTACATCTTCTTTCTTGTTGCCCGCCTCCAGACGTTTGTAGTGGTTGTATACCGCTACTGACAACACCTTTTTGGCACGATCCTGGCCGATGACATATTCATCAAGCGATGTCTTGATTTCGTGTGGTACAGGCAGCTTGCTGTGTCCTTGCTGAACCTGTTCTTCCTGGACTTCCTCACGAATGATGTCATTGCAGAGATCGACACATTCATCACAGATAAAAACCGATGGGCCAGCAATGAGCTTGCGCACTTCGTGTTGGCTCTTGCCGCAGAAGGAGCAATAAAGCAGCTTATCGCTATCACCCGAACTGTTGGAACCTTTGCTCATGGGCCCGTCCTCACTCCTCAAGTAATCCTGCTTACACCATGCAGGGTTTCAGTGACATTTTCAATGCCTATCAACCAAATCAGGAGCGTTTATCCAACACTTTGTCCACCAAGCCGTACTCCAGTGAAACATTGGCGCTCATGAAATTATCCCGCTCGGTATCCTGCTGAATACGCTCCAATGGCTGACCTGTATGGTGCGCCAGAATGCCATTCAGTCGCTCACGAATATAAAGCAGCTCTCTGGCATGGATCTCCACATCGGAAGCCTGGCCGGAAAAGCCACCCAGCGGCTGATGGATCATCACACGGGAATTTGGCAGGCAAAAACGCTTACCTGGCTCACCGGCAGCCAACAACACCGCGCCCATACTGGCGGCCTGGCCGATACACATGGTGCTGACATGGGGTTTGATGAATTGCATGGTGTCGTAAATGGCCATACCTGCCGTTACTGAACCACCGGGAGAGTTGATATACAAATGTATATCCTTCTCTGGATTTTCTGACTCAAGAAATAATAACTGGGCAACGATTAGATTGGCCATATGGTCTTCAATCGGCCCCACGATAAAGATCACCCGCTCCTTGAGCAAGCGAGAATATATATCGTAGGCTCGTTCGCCACGTCCCGTCTGCTCAACGACCATGGGGACCAACCCCAGATTTTGAATTGGCTGCACGCTGTTCATAGGCCCCTTATCGGTAATCATGTAAATAGCTTTAATGATGCTCAACCTCGGTCTATCAATTCATGGAAAGCCTGTGGCTTTTCCACGACTTGAACCTGCTCAAGCACCCACTCCACGGCCCGATCTTCCAGGGCCAAAGATTCTACTTCACTGAGGCGGCTTCTATCGGCATAAAACCATTGCACGACATCTTCCGGCTTTTCATAGCCAGCGGCCATTTGCTCGACCTTGCGCCGCACGGCATCTGCATCTGCCTTTAGATTGTGGCTCTGCACCAATTCCACAAGTAGCAAACCGAGACTGACGCGTCTTTTTGCCTGTTCTTCAAACATATCAGGAGAAATTGAACCACTCTTGTCGGCTGGCAGTTGCATGTTCTCGCGCATTTGCTGCGCCATGGCTTGAGATTCCTGCATAACCAACGCCTGAGGGACAGCAATATCATTTATTTCCAACAACTTATCCATCACTTTTTGCTTCGCCAAATTAGCCAGGCGCTGCTCCATTTCACGCTCCATATTGGCACGCACTTCTTTGCGCAAGGCATCTACCCCACCATCAACACCAAATTTTTCGGCAAAGGCATCGTCCAGCGCGGGGATCTGCGGCTCTTCGATCTTTTTAGCGGTAAGCTTGAACTGTACCGGCTTGCCAGCGACTTCCTTATAACCGTAGTCCTCGGGAAATTGCAGATCAAGCGTGCGTTCCTCGCCGACCTTGATTCCCACCAAACCATCTTCAAAGCCAGCGATCATGCGCTTGCCGCCCAAGGTTACAGGGACATTTTCGCCTTTGTTGCCCTGAAATTCTTCGCCATCAACCGTGCCATGAAAGTCAATGCTGACGCGATCACCATCTGCAGCCGCACGCTCAACCTCCTGCCACTCGCCATGTTGCTTGCGCAAATTTTCCAACATGGTTTCAACATCGGAGTCAGTGACCTCACCAACGGGTTTTTCCAGCGAAACACCGTCAAATGCCGCCAACTGAATTTCCGGCATGACCTCAAAGATTGCCACATATTCAATTCCCTGCCCCTGCACATCTCCCTTTGGCTCGAAAGCTGGGTAACCAGCTGGGCGCAGCTTTTCCTGATCGACAGCCTCAAAATAAGTGGCCTGGATAACCTCGCCCAGAACCTCTTGCCGTACCTGGGCACCATAACGCTGTTGCACCATCTTGAAGGGAACCTTACCTGGGCGAAAGCCTTTAATAGAGGTAGTGCGTGCCAATTCGCGCAGGCGGTCAGCTACTTTTGTAGCAATGTGTTCTTCAGGAACCTGAACAGTCATGCGGCGCTCTAGGCCAGCGGTTGTTTCAACTGAGACCTGCATTGTAACTCCTTGAATTTCGTGATATTCGTTATCTTATGGAAACTATAGCGTCGATTACAGAGATAGCGATTGCAATGTATTGAACCGGCGCAACCTCAAATGGTGCGAAAGGAGAGACTCGAACTCTCACGGGTTACCCCGCTGGAACCTAAATCCAGTGCGTCTACCAATTCCGCCACTCTCGCAAATCGGGTGATTATAACGATTACTGACGGCGCGATATAGCCCGTCACATGAAGAAAACATGAAGAAACATTGAGAATAAACAAGAAAACGAGGAAAAACAGGTGATTTGGTGGGCCGTGTAGGATTCGAACCTACGACCAAGAGATTAAGAGTCTCCTGCTCTACCAACTGAGCTAACGGCCCGGAGAGTTCGCGAATTAAAACAAATTCATTGCCTGCAGGCAAGGAAAAATTCCAGTTCATTCGTCCGCCTTTCACCCCATCCCAGATAAATATCAGGGTGAACACATACTTAGCAATTCGCTGCGTAACTCCTTGGCACCAAGTCCAGGTGAATATGCGTTCACCCTAAAATGAACATATATTCGATTGACCCACTTGATCATTATCAAAGAAGATGACCACTTGAAAGGCTATAAAGACGGCAATATACAGCGAGCTTTATAGTGCCAGCGATAAAAGCTATGCTAGAGAGTAATATAAAAGTCACTTTTCCGCATTGAGGCAGGAGACCTTGATATGTCTAACATCTGCGCCTTTACACCGTCCGTGAACGATGCCTTCACACCGTCCATGACCGGCCAGTCACCGGCTTTTTGCTCCCTTGTGCGCGCTGCCAAGGTTGTGGCGGCTACTGACGTCACGGTGTTGCTGCTGGGTGAAAGCGGTACTGGCAAGGAATTGTTTGCCGCCTCCATCCATCAGTCCAGTCGCCGTGCACAGAATACCTTTGTCGCCATCAACTGTGCCGCGCTGCCGGAAGGGCTGGCAGAATCCGAGCTTTTTGGTCATCGCAAAGGCGCTTTCACTGGTGCCACGCGCGAACATGCTGGGCGCATCCGTGCAGCTCATGGCGGTACGCTGTTTCTTGACGAGATCGGTGAGCTGTCCCTGTCCGTACAGGCCAAGCTGCTGCGCTTCCTTGAGTCCAGTGAACTGCAGTCTGTAGGTGAAACCCAGGCAGAACGAGTGGATGTGCGCATCATCGCCGCCACTCATCATGACCTGCATAAACGGGTAAAACAGGGTTTATTCCGCGCTGATTTATATTACCGCCTCAATGTTGTACCACTGGAGCTCCCAGCCCTGCGTGAGCGAACGGGCGACATCCCGCTGCTGCTCAAGACTATCTCAACGCAACTTGCCGCCCAGCACAATCTACCCGTAACACATTATCGCCCACGCGCCATGAAGGCGCTGGAGCAATATCACTGGCCGGGGAATATTCGTGAACTGCGTAATTTTGTCGAGCGCATGCTGGTTTTATTACCAGGTAGCGATATTGATCTGGAAAATTTGCCGCACGAGATCCTCAGGCCTCAGCTGGAAGAACACACTCTGTTTACCCTGCCAGATGGCGGCATCAAACTGGAAGAACTGGAACAGCAAATGATCCGCCAAGCCCTTTACCGCACTCGCGGCAATCGCAGTCATGCGGCAAGGCTGCTGGGCTTGACCCGCGACACCCTGCTCTATCGCCTGAAAAAATACGCCATTGAATAATTGGTGAGCAAGCGGGGAAGCCCGCTACAAAAAAAGGGCGGTCATGACCGCCCTTTTTTGTAGCTGTACACATCAGTGGTGATGCATGGAACCATGATCCATAGGCATCCCCATACCGGAGCGTACTTCAAAACTGGCTGGCACACGGCTACCATCCTCAAACTGCAAGGTAATCTCAACCTGCTCACCGGCCTTCAATACCTGCTTTGGTTTCATCAGCATCAGATGATAATCACCTGGCTTGAATTCCAGGCTGCCGTGAGACGGGATCTCAATGCTGGTCTGGTGAATCATTTTTGCCGTGTCATTTTCGATCACTGTGCGATGCAATTGCACTTCATTGGCCACTGCTGTTTCAGCGCCAACCAGAACCATCGGCTTATCGGCGTGGTTGTGCAAGACCATAAATGCACCCAAGGCAGCCGCAGCTGGCGGAGCCTCGCGGATCCATGGATTCTCTACCATCACCTCGGCAGCATTAGCCAGTGATACCAACAACCCCCCACACAGCAGGGCTAATACACGCATACTCTTCATCATCACTACACCTCTTTTTAGTTACAAGATTAAAAACTCAGTTCAACTGGAACTGAACGCCAAAATTTACCCGCAAAGGACAGGCCACATCATGCGGTGGCATAGGCATGGGCAGTGCTGTCTGAACAGCTTCCTCGGCCGCCTTGCGCAATACTTCATAACCATGTTCCAGTTGCAGATCGGTAATATTCCCATCCTCATGCAGCACAAAAGATACCTGGATAACGCCCTGCAAGCCGCGCCGTCGCGCAGAGCGCGGATAAAATTTATGTGCCTCGATATGCGCCAATAATTCACCTAGATAATTACGCCTCGCCTGTTCCTGCTGGCGTGGATCACCCGCAGTTTCCTCGGTGACTGGCGCTGGTGCCGATTCCTGTTCAACAACTGGTTCAGTTGCCGCTACCTCGACTACCTGCTCAACTATAGGTGATGGTTTGACCGGTTTTGGTGTGACTGGTTTAGGCTTTGGCTTGGGTGGTTCAACAGGCTTGGGTTCTGGCTTAGGCTCAGGCTTAGGTTCTGGCTTGGCCTCAGGCACAGGCGCTGGCGGTCTGGCAGCAACACGAAAGCTCAGGTGTGTAACGCCAACTGGCTGCTTGGCCTTGCCTTCCTCATTACTCGGTGACAAAGCGCCACTCCAAAACAGTGCCAGATGCAAGAGCAGGGAAACAACCACCGCCCCGCCCCAGACCAAACCATCGCGCAAACTCATTGCTCCACAGTCACAATATCCACGCCTTCGGCACCGGCCTTGCGAGCCGCGTCCAAAATACCCACCGCCAGCCCCAGGGTGGCCGCCTTGTCACCGCGAATACGCACAACCTTTTCCTTGTGCTGAGCCAGTTCTTCTTGCAAACGTACATCCAGTTCACTTATATCGACGAAGTGATCGTGCATCAGGATCTGCCCACGAGCATCAAGTGTCACCTGGACATATTCGTTATTGTCTACCTCGCTGCTTTGTGCCACCGGCAGATCCACCTTAATATTTTCCTCACGAACAAAATGCGAGGTCAACATAAAAAAGATCAACAGCAGAAAAACCACATCGATAAGCGGGGTCAGATCCAGGATACGGTTGGCGCGGCGACGGCCTTCAAACTGCATGGGCGACCCCCTCGCGCGCATCCACCATCTCGACCTCCCCTCCCTGACCTGCCGACTGTGTCTGCTCCAACACCACCGAGGCACTACGACGCATGGCCTGAGCGCGTCGACCGGCCATGCCCTCAAGCATATGCAACATCAATAAAATAGGGATCGCTACAGCAAGTCCTACACCAGTGGTCAACATCGCCTCCCAAATACCACCCGCCAAGGCCTGGGCATCTACCTTGCCACCGGCATGCTCAATGACCATGAATGCCTTGATCATGCCTGTGATAGTACCAAACAGGCCGAGCAAGGGCGCAGTATTGCCCAATACGCCCAAGGTGCGAAAGCCGCGCTCCATCTGCTGTAACTCCTCCGAGCCGATGCGTGAGGCAACACGGGCCAGATCACGCGCACCCAGTGATGCTGCCTCCAGCATGCCGCGCACGATGTTCACTTCAGGCCCACGCAATGGCTGGAGCAATTCTTCTGAGCTGCCAGCACGCATGGCAGCCAGAAGTTGTGCCTCAAAACCACGCGGTGGCCTAGTTAACAGAGCAAAATTCAAAAAGCGTTCGAGCAACAAAGTCACTGCGATGATGGAATAGCCAAACAGGATCCACACCACTATCCCGCCTTTGGAAAAAATCTCTGCAACTGTCATAACAACTCCAATTTAAAACTGCATGGTTAAACCAGCCGTCCAGACTCGCCCTGGATTGACCGAGTATGAAATATCTTCAGCATCAACCACACCATCATTGTTGCTGTCGCCGCTACCACGCGCCGCATTGTAATAATCTTTATTGAAGACATTATCAACACGCAAGAAAACAGCAGCCTTGTTTATCTTGCCAAAGCTGGTGTCATAGCGCAGCAAGGCATTGAACACGGTGCGTGCATCTATCTTGACGTAATTTGTCTCATCGGCATAGTAGCTGGAATAGGCATCCATCTCGCCAGTCATGGTCCAGCCCTGCGCCGGGCGGAAATCCACTGACATATTCAGATGATGTTCAGGTGTGCGTGGTACCACATTGCCAGTTAAATTCATGCTCTGGATACAATGTCCCCTGGCCGGAACCAAGCCTGTACAGCTTGGTATGTATGGAGCGTAAGCATTGCCGAGCACCAGGTTGTAATTGTCATAACTGGTGAACTCGGCCTGCAGATAGGAGTAAGCTAGATTTATTGACACACGACGAGTGCGATCGCTGTTAATCCCCAGTTCAATACCACGTGAGCGTGTACCACCAATATTCTGATATTGATCCTTGGCACCTCCTACCGCCTGGCTATACAAGCCAGCACTGGACATGATGTAGTCCTTGTAATCGAGCTGGAATACAGCTGCATCATAATCCCAGGCCATGTCAGCGAAATTCACCTTGCCACGCAAACCCAATTCCAGATTGAGTGACTTTTCTGCACGCAAATCAGGATTGCTATCTGTTTTTCCTGTGGGTGAAATCGTGCCGGCAAATAGCTGCTTTATAGTTGGTGCGCGAAAGCCGGTAGAGATATTGCCATAGATATCAGCAGTCTCGGCCAGGGCATAGTTAGTGCCAAAACGCCATGAAGTGACATCAAAACTCTTATCCAGCTTGAGACTATTCAGATAGTCATCGTAATCCAGCGCAATATGATCATAACGACCATTGACGGTAAACGTCAGGCGCTGTGCGGGCTGGAATTTAATCTCGCCATAAACAGCCTGGACATGCTCACGGGTCTTGTTATCATCCGTCACTGTACCAGCATAATTTTTTACTGCACCAGGTCCTGGTCGGCTGACAAAATCCACCAAATACTTACTGTTACTCTCATAGCCGTTCTCGCGCAGATCCACCGCCGCCATCCAGGCAAGATTGGTACCGGCACGGCGATATTCACTCTTGATGCCGCGCTGGATCTGTTTGTAATCGTTGTCATTGATATAGGCATCCACATCAGTCACAGGTCTTCCGTTAATATCATAGTTCTGCGGCGCATCGACGAAGCGCGTATGGTCGCTAAACTGATAGATATTAAAAAGATAATTGCTTTTTGCATCCAGATCCTTGGCATAGGTAATATAGTACTTGGCCAATTCAACATCATACATGCGCGAATAGTCACGGCCCTCGATACTTGTTGGATCCAGCTGCGCCTGCGTCACACCAGAGACCGTGCCATGACTATCCTTATCTCGTTGTGATGCCTCAAAACCAAAGCTCAAATCGCTGCTGTCGTCGATATACCATTGCAGCTTGCCATTCAGATAATCGGCCAGATACTCCGACTGAAACCAATAGCCATCGCTCTTGCGCCGCGAAACCTGCACATGGCCGCTCATATTGTCATTTGCGATTCCAGCGCGCGCCAAATATTTTTGATAATTAAAACTACCACGCTCGGTCGCTAATCGATAACCTGCCTGCTTGGCGCCACGCTTGGTGGTTATGATGACAGCACCAGACAGGGCATCATCACCGAAAAGATACGACGCCCCGCCTTTGATGACCTTGATCGATTCGATATTGTCGATATCTATATTGACTGAGCCGGTGCGCTCGAACACTGGCACACCATCTATTACCACGGCAACACCTGGTTTTTCACCGCGATAGGTCTGGGTCTCAACGCCACGAATATGAATCTTTATCCGATCGCCACCAGTAGATTCCGCAGTCACGCCAGGCACAGACTGCAGGATTTGTTGCAGATTCTCGATATGCGAATCATCCACCAGTTCACCGGAGATCGTCTGCGTGTTGGAAGGCTCATCGCGCTTGTGTTCAAAACGATCATCGATGGTTGTTGACTCCACATGAATCATGCCCAAATCATCGGCCGCCATAACAGGTGATGCCACCAACAGGCCGCAGATCACCACTTTGAGAAAACGCGCATCAAGACTGCGTTTCATATCATACCCCTGGTTTGTTGTTGTCGTAGATGATGTGTTTGCACACACTGAGGTTGCCATGACTGACCAGGAAAAAAGCCAGTGCGACACCGCCTCATCGAGGAGGCACAAGTGCACGAAGCATGCCGATCGGCAAGTGATTGATTCATCACAAAGGATGTGGTTTTCATCAACCATGTCAGTGGGTCATTTGACGCAGTTCTGTGTCTTATGCCACATTTTTTATGTGTGCATAGTTCAGCGGAGAGAGTGGATGATGGCGCAGTGAATGCGTGCCGAGGGCAAGATACGAGGTGGCGAAATGGTTATTCTATTGCGATACCAAGTAACACTCGGCTCGCTGGTTGATTGCGTCATATCACTCATTTATGTGTCATTTCACCCAAACGACATCGCCATTGCATCTTTAATCCATTGATCCGTCACAAAACAAAAATGGCATGAGTTATGCCTATATAGCTGTTGGTGTTATGCAGAGGCTCCCCGATACCGGCCTTGCCTCAGGCCTCGTTAAACTAAACAAAAACCATGAAGAGACTATGCACTTTTGCTCCCTGGCTATTGGCCGGACTTGTTTGGCACGGCTCGCTACAGGCAAACTCACTGTGGTGGTCGGAGAGCATGCCCCACACCGAGTCCTCATCTACGCAACATGCGCACGGCGGACCGGTAGAAATCAGGCGTGGTATCTATCATAAAAATCTTTGGCTACGCACAGGCGATAGCCTTGCCAAAGGCAGTTATCTGGACGAGGCCAGTGTCGATACCAGTAATGCAAAAATATTTCTGCTGGATGTAAAGGGTGAGATCAAACCGCTGGTAGCGGGCAAACCGCATGGCGCATTTGGTGTTAATTTCGCCATGCCGGATGAGGGGTTTTACAATCTATATCTGATCAGCGAACAGTTCAGCGAAAGTACGCGCATGATCAACATCGCCAAGGCGGAAGTCCTCAAACATAGTTGCAGGGAAGGACATGACCATGTACAGGCGCTGATGAGCCCTCGCCAGCATGATGAGCTGCCGTTGGAGATCATTCGGCTACGTGCGCCAGCAGAGAATTTTCACAGCGCAACGCATTTCGGCGATAACGTGCAATTTCAACTGCTACATCATGGCCAGCCACTGGCCGGTGCCAGCGTTACGCTATATACCGCTCAGGGTTGGCGCAACACCATGGAGACTGATGCCAATGGCAAGGTCAGTTTCATGATGATTCGTGACTACTATCCGCCCTGGTCTGAATTTAAGCGGCGGCATCGGCAGGATTATGTAGTACAAGCCGTGCATAACGTGCCTGCCGATGAGCATGCCGCAACATCGGCTTATCAGCAGACACGCTATGAGACCACGCTCAATGGCAGCTACTACCCATCGACGCGCGATTATCGTTCCTACGGCTATGGCCTGTTATTGGGTACCTTTGCTCTCAGCTTCACCGCAGTTGCCGTTTATGTATACCGTCGACGTGGCCAGCAACGCTTCAAAGAGGTGCGCTTCGATGAAGACAATTAAGACAGCTATAAATAACATCGATCTGCGCCGCTTCCGTTTCTGGCTACAGCTATTCTTTTTTGCCTTATTGATGTATGGCGGCTATTTTGCCATCGATTTGGGCTCGCGCCTGCCGACCTTTGCCTGTGCTTTCAATGAAGCTGGACGTGGTGGTATCTGCTATCTGTTTCCGCTGCAACATCAATTGGGTGTACCCTCCAGCCGACTTTTTAGTTGGGCTGGACTTGCCGTGTTGCAGGGTTTGCTGATATTTTCCCTGTGGTTTTTTGCCTTGAACAAGGCATGGTGTGGCTATGCCTGCCCACTCGGCACAATCCAGGACTGGATCACTGCCTTGCGCAATCGCCTTGGTATACGCTATTCCCGCTATAGCCAAGGACAATTCCGCCAGCTCAGCCGCATCAAATATCTGCTGTTGGCCTTAATGATCCTGATCCCGCTTGGTGTTGGTGCTGCCTTGCTGCCGCATGAGATGGGCACGCCTTTCTGCGATATCTGTCCGGCACGCATGGTACTCCCCATGTTCACTGGCGATTTCTCTCAGCTCACCATCGATTTCTCCAGCAAGACCACCATGATCATGACGACGCTGGGACTACTAATCACGGGTTTGTTTTTCACTGGTGCGTTTTTCAAAAAGCGTTTCTTCTGTTTTTTCTGTCCAATGAGCGCCCTGCACTATCTACTCTCCAAGCCCGCGTTGCTCAAACTGAAAAAGGACGGCAACAAGTGCACCAGTTGTGGCGATTGTTATCGTGTGTGTGACATGGAAATCCGTGAGATCGCCGACGAGGTCAATGAAACAAATATAATGCAGGACGATTGCATTATGTGCCTCAAATGTGTCGCCCACTGCCCAGAACCAGATGCCCTCAAAGCAACCTTTGCTGGTATCCCGATCTTTAGCTCCACCGAACAAGGTTTTATCAAGCGTATGCACAAAGGACAAAAACATGAACAGCAGTGAGGCCGACACCTATTATCTCAGTCGTCAGGCGCGCGAGGCGGAGGCAACACTCGAACAATTGCAGGATGACTTTCCTGATAACCCGCAAGCCATGCAATATTTCTACGATCTGTTTCATCGTGTCTATGGTCAGGGAGAGATAATCAAACATAGCGGTAAACTGGTAGGCACCACCTGCATCCACGCCCCCGAAGAACTGATCTATGCCTTTGGTGCCACGCCAGTCAGATTATGCAACGGCTCCTATCACTACGATCAGATTGGCGCCGATTTCATGCCAGCCAAATCATGCTCATTAGTGAAGGCAACACTCGGCTCACTGCAGGCCAAGGCGGCAGTACCCAACACCCAGTCGCTGGATCTAATCGTCAATCCAACCACATGCGATCAAAAAACCAAGGCCAGCGCGATGATGTCGGCCATGGGCTACAAGGTTGAGGATCTCGAACTTCCACCAGCCAAGGAAAGCGAAGAGGCACGCCTTTACTGGCAGCGTTCGGTGCGCCGCCTTGCCACGCGTCTGCGCGAACTGACCGGTAACAAACTGACACGCAAGAAACTCCAACATGCCATGGCGCGTACGTCGCGTGCGCAAACGGCCTTTCGCACATTGCATCAACTACGCAAGAGCGCACCAACCATACTGCTCGGCAAGGATGCCTTTTTGGTCACCAATGCCTATTTTTTCGATGACATTGAACGTTGGACAGCCGCCGTTGAGCAACTCAATAACGAGTTGCTGCAACGCCAACAAGATGGTTTTCAAGCCGCGCAAAAACGCGCGCCGCGCATTCTGTTCACAGGTTCGCCACCGATCTTTCCAAACCTGAAATTACCGATCCTGATCGAGACTTCCGGTGGCGTAGTGGTAGCCGATGAAACCTGTTCAGCCAATCGCATGCTGTACGACATGACCGCCGTTGATGAATGGCGGCTCAACGATATGGTGGACAGTCTTGCAGATCGCTATCTCAAACCCTGCACCTGCCCGATCTTTACCCGCAACGATGATCGTCAGCGCCGTCTGCTGCAACTGGCGACAGACTTCAAGGTCGATGGCGTGGTCTATCAGGCCTTCTCCGGCTGTCAGGTGTATGAAATGGAATACCGCAGCATTGCCGATGCACTCGCTGAGCGCGGCCTGCCCATGCTTTATGTAGAAACTGATTACAGCCCTGACGACATGGGTCAGCTATCCACCCGTATCGAGGCATTCCTCGAATCCATCAAGACCCGCAAGAGACAAGCCTTATGAATTATTACGCTGGTATCGACATAGGCTCTACTGCTATCAAGGCAGCCCTGATTGATGACGAAGGCAAAATCGTTGGCACACATATAGCACCTACGGGCAGCTCGTTTCATAAAAATGCCCTGGATACCTTCATGAACTTGCTCAATCAGCACGGCATTGAACGCCAGGCAGTGAAATTCATCACTGCCACTGGTTACGGGCGCAAACTCTTCAAAGAAGCGGACGACTCCATTAGTGAAATCACTGCCAATGCCATTGGTGCCTACGAGGCCGGCAAGGCATTTGGTGGCGTGCGTACCATCATAAATATCGGCGGCCAGGACTCCAAGGCAATACAGATAGATGTTCAAGGCAACGTCAGCAACTTCGCCATGAATGACAAATGTGCCGCCGGTACCGGACGTTTTCTTGATGTCGCTGCGCGCAATCTGGAGATCGATCTGGAAGAATTAGGCGACTACCACTTTGCTGGCCGCAACGCGCCTTTGACCATCAATAGCACCTGCGCAGTATTCGCTGAATCAGAGATCATCGGTCTGCTGGCCAAAGGACATGGCAAGCAAGAGATCGTCTCCGGTATCCACTACTCCATAGCCAGGCGCACTGTGCGCCTGGCCAAGCGTGTCGGCATTGAAGATCGTGTCTACTTCGATGGTGGCCCAGCGTTGAATAAGGGTCTGGTCGCTGCCATGCAGGATGAACTGGGACGTGAGCTGGTGATCCCGGAGCACCCACAGACCACCACAGCCTTTGGTGCTGCAATACTGGCACGCAGTCTATTCCTTGCCGAAAGCAAGGAGGAAGCCTGAGCCATGGAACCTATCGAGGCCTCGCTGATCACCCTGCCGCTGGCCCTGGGTCTCGGTCTGTTATTTGGTTTCAGCGCCTGCACGCTCACCTGCCTGCCCTATCTTGGCCCGGTGTTCCTCGCCAGCGATGGGGGCATCCGCCAGTCCTGGCGTACCATCCTGCCATTTTCCCTGGGACGACTGACCAGCTACGCCGTCTTCGGTTGGCTGGCTGGCTATGCCGGACATGCCATAGACAAGAACATCACCTCGGGCAGCGTGCATTGGGTGCTGGGCAGTGCGGCAATCATGGTCGGCCTGGCCTTGCTATTGCGTCGGCCGTCATCCAGCTCGACCTGCCGCCCCACAGCAAATAATGAACAGCCTTTAGTGCGCCAACAGATCAAGCCACCACGCTTGTTAATGCCAGGCGGACTATTCATGCTCGGTACCAGTATGGCACTCACACCCTGCGCCCCACTTGGCACCGTGCTGTTCTCGGCCGCACTTACCGCCAGCGCCCTACACGGGCTAGCACTGGGGCTGGCCTTTGGTCTTGGCGCGATTGCCCTGCCTGCACTGATCTTTGGTATTGGAGTGGCCTATATCAGCAGCCGCCTACGCGAGCAATTGCGTCAATGGAGTCATGGAGTGCAACGACTTAGCGCCGCCCTGCTCATTACCATCGGCATGGTAAATCTATTGCGCTGATGAAATATGCGGCTTAGTGCATGCTGCACACGATCAAAAAAGCCCGCAATCAGCGGGCTTTTTTATTTGGGGTGGACGATGGGACTCGAACCCACGACGACCGGAATCACAATCCGGGACTCTACCAACTGAGCTACGCCCACCATTGACTGACCACCAGCTTACCTGGCTGCCGGGTTTGGCGCGCCCGGCAGGACTCGAACCTGCTACCCTCGGCTTAGAAGGCCGATGCTCTATCCAGATGAGCTACGGGCGCGGGACACCTAAGTCCGTATATCTTTCTCGAATAACACCATGTCTATCGAATTGGTCGGGGTAGAGGGATTCGAACCCCCGACATCCTGCTCCCAAAGCAGGCGCGCTACCGGACTGCGCTATACCCCGTTTTACGCTGCCTCAACAATCTAATAAAGCCAAGGCATACGAAGCCGGAAATGATACTCATCGACCGCTAATGAGTCAATGCATATTCATCAAACATGCATATTCATCAAACATAGTCTGCGCCGGGAACCATGGTATCAATCGCAACATATTTATCAACTGGAAGACTGGTCTTCTACAATTTTGCTCGGCAGCAACATGCTATGGGCTGATATAAAACCTTGTAACGACAATAAACCAATGTTTTTTGCAGGCCCTGATGAAATATGCGGGCGAGAACCTTGGCGAAACCAGACGCAACATGCGATCATTACCCACTTTAATTTCAGAGCCTAATGGTCAGATTCATGAGCGCACAGATTATCGACGGCAAGGCCATCGCCTCCCAGCTTCGTCAACAAATAAAACAGCGCGTAGATGAGCGTGTTGCCAAGGGGCTGCGCGTCCCGGGCCTTGCCGTGATCCTGGTTGGCAATGACCCTGCCTCGGAAGTTTATGTGGCACACAAGCGCAAGGATTGCAGTGAAGTCTGTTTTGACTCACGCGCCTACGACCTACCTGCTGATCTGCATGAAGATGACCTGCTCAAGCTGATTGATGAACTGAATTCTGACCCCGCGATCGACGGCATCCTGGTGCAGCTGCCCCTGCCAGCACAAATCGATACTAAGAAAATTATCGAACGCATTGATCCAACCAAAGATGTAGATGGCTTTCATCCCTACAATATCGGCCGGCTGGCTCTGCGTGCGCCCTTGCTACGCCCCTGCACACCGCGCGGCATCATGGTCTTACTGGAAAATCTGGCGCAACCTTTCAAGGGTCAACATGCCGTTATCGTCGGCGCTTCCAATATCGTAGGTCGCCCAATGGGGCTGGAGCTGCTCCTGGCTGGCTGCACCGTCACCACCTGTCATCGCTTTACCCCTGACAGCGCTGCCCTGTCCCGTCAGGCAGATATAATCGTGGCTGCCGCTGGCAAGCCTGGCCTGGTGACAGCCGACTGGATCAAGCCTGGTGCTATCGTCATCGATGTCGGCATCAACCGCACTGCCGATGGCAAATTGATCGGTGATGTAGATTTCGCCGCCGTCAGCCAGATAGCTGGCTGGATAACGCCAGTGCCAGGCGGTGTTGGTCCGATGACCCGCGCCATGCTGCTGCAAAACACCATCGACGCCGCAGAGCTGCGCGGCAGCTGATATTCAAGTGCTGCGTGTACACACCTCGTGTGATTACATCGTCGCCGCACCAGGTGGTTATTTCTGTTTCCTGTTTACTTTCGTCTAGCTGATGTTCGCCTTCTCGTTACTGGCGCAAACCTATGGCAATAGGTTCTATCCTGCCATGCAGGAAACCACTTTTAGTGACAAGGCCATGAGAGAACATATCTGGAACGATCCTTGCTAATTCATAACAAGCGCTAAATTATTGGCGCGCGGTGACGATAAGATATACAAGAGATAAGGACTGGGGGTAAAAATCATGTCATACGAAGATTATCTACAACAACTGCGGGAATTTGGCATCGACGATGAGTACATGGAGCGTCTGAACCTCCAGGAATCTGTCTATCAAGGCCGCTTGAAGGTTGAGGATGAAGCAACCCGTCGGCTATTGGCCATTGCCGGACAAGGCGGCAGCTACTGATGCAACAAAGTGGCCTCTGAATTAAGTTCGCGAGGACGCAAGCACAAGGCAAAAGCCTGTTCGTCCAACCCGTCGTTCATCAATGCCAGCCTTTTAAGGCTGGCATTATTTTTCAAGCAGGAAAATCTCAAGCACGTCGCCAGGACGTTTCACCCGCAGTGTCTTCCAGGATTATTCCCTGCGCCTTAAGCTCATCACGGATCCGATCCGAACTTGCCCAATCCTTGTTTTTACGCGCGGCCAGACGCTCGTCGATCAAGCGCTCAATCTCATCATCGCCCAGGCCACCTGCTTGAGTGGCCCCTTGTAAAAACTCCTCCGGCTTGCGTTGCAACAAACCCAACAAGCCAGCCAGAGATTTAAGCAAAGCACCGTGACGTGCGGCCATAGTCATATCACTGACGCGTAGGCGATTGATCTCATGCGCCAGATCAAACAATACTGCCAGCGCCTGAGGTGTGGCGAAATCATCATCCATGGCGGCGTAGAAACGAGCCGCGTAATCGGCCAATGTCTCATCGACCTCGACCACTTCAAGTCCACGCAAGGCAGCATAGAGACTGGTCAAGGTTGCCTTGGCGGTATCCAGATGTTGATCGGAATAATTCAGCGGGCTGCGGTAGTGACTGGCGAGAATAAAATAGCGCACCACCTCAGGATCGTATTTTTCCAACACCTCACGAATAGTAAAAAAATTGCCCAACGACTTGGACATCTTTTCGTTGTCTACACGCACAAAACCATTGTGGATCCAGTAGTTAACATATTTGCAGCCGCAAGCCGCCTCAGACTGGGCTATCTCGTTTTCATGATGCGGAAATTGCAAGTCCAGGCCTCCGCCGTGGATATCAAAATGATCACCCAGCGCCTGGGTAGACATGGCAGAACACTCGATATGCCAGCCAGGCCGGCCATTCCCCCAGGGTGATTCCCAGTAAGGCTCACCAGGCTTGGCCGCTTTCCACAAAACAAAGTCCAGCGGATCGTCCTTGGCCTCGTCCACCGCTACACGTTCACCGGCGCGCAGATCATCGGGGTTTTTACCAGAAAGACGACCATAGCCGACAAACTTGCTGACATCGTAATAAACATCCAGATTACTTGCCGCATAGGCATAGCCCTTGTCGATCAAGGACTGAATCATCTCAATAATTTCCTTGATATGCATGGTGGCACGCGGCTCATGATCGGGCGGCAAAACACCAAGCGCCTGCGCATCCTCATTCATGAACGCGATGAAACGCTCGGTCAGTGCTGTATAAGGCTCATCTTTTTCATTGGCTCGCTGGATGATCTTGTCGTCTATATCTGTGATATTGCGCACATAGGTCAAATGCTCGGCACCATAAATGTGGCGTAAATAACGGCTGATCACATCAAACACCACCAGCACACGAGCATGGCCAATATGGCAATAGTCATACACCGTCATGCCACACACATACATACGCACCCGCTTGGGATCGATAGGAACGAATAGCTCCTTGCGTTTGCTGAGATTATTATGAATTTGCAGGCTGTGCTGATAGCTCATGATGCTGGATTCCATAGTCTGACGCTGGTGATGAAGGCAAGCATGATACCAGCCAGTCTCAACTGGCAGAAGCCAGCCTGCATCTTCAGCCTATAAGTAGATGCTGTTATCATGGCGCACTTACGTAAAAATGGAGTAACCATACATGCCTCGTCTAACTGCCTTACTGTTTGCCTTTATGCTTGGCCTGGGCCAACTCGCCTGGGCGGATAATGATCATCCGCGTGTTCGGCTGGTAACTGATCTGGGAGATATCGTGCTGCAACTGGATCGCAGCAAGGCCCCAAAAACAGTAGAAAACTTTTTGCAATATGTGGAAGCAGGCTTTTACAACGGCACTATCTTCCACCGCGTCATTGATGGGTTCATGGTGCAAGGCGGTGGCTTCACGCCAAACATGGTACAAAAAGAATCCCGGCAACCTATCCAGAATGAAGCCGACAATGGCCTGCGTAACACCATCGGCACCATCGCCATGGCTCGTACCAGTGATCCACATTCAGCCAGCGCCCAGTTCTTCATTAATGTCGGCAATAATGATTTTCTTGATTTTCGCGAGAAGACCCAACGCGCCTGGGGCTATGCTGTCTTTGGTCGTGTCATCAAGGGCATGGATACAGTCAAGTCGATCACGCAAGTGCCCACCACCACCGTCGGCTATTTTGAAAACGTACCGGCCAAGCCCATCATCATCCAACAGGCCGTCATCCTCGACGAGACCGATAGTAAATAAGCAGGAGACAACATGATCAAGTTGCAAACCAATTTCGGTATTATCAGCATCGAGCTAGATGCCGACAAGGCGCCAGAGACAGTAGCTAATTTCATGCGCTATGCCAGCGAGGGCTTTTACGACGGCACTATTTTTCACCGCGTAATCGATGGCTTTATGATCCAGGGCGGCGGCCTGAACGTTGACATGATCAACAAGCCCACCCACGAGCCGATCAAGAATGAAGCCGACAACGGGCTGAAAAATGATCGTGGTACTGTCGCTATGGCGCGTACCAATGACCCACACTCGGCCACCGCGCAATTCTTTATCAATCTCAAGGACAACAGCTTCCTCAACCACCGCGCACCCAGCAGCGAAGGCTGGGGTTATTGCGTCTTTGGCAAAGTGGTTGACGGCATGGATGTGGTCGATCGTATCAAGGGCGTGGCCACCACTACAGTAAGCTTTCACCAGGATGTTCCAGCCGAGCCTGTGATCATCGAGAAGGTAGAGATCAGCGACTGATCGATGGCCACACTATTTATTTCAGATCTGCACCTGCAGGGTGAACGCAGTCCGGCAGAGCAACTTTTTCAACAGTTTCTTGCCGGAGCTGCTTCTGCTGCAGAAGCGGTTTATATCCTCGGCGATCTGTTCGAGGTCTGGCTGGGCGATGATCTGATCCTGCCGGAATATAAATCAGTTCTTGTCGGCCTGCGCAAACTAACCGACAGCGGTGTGCCGGTTTATCTCATGCACGGCAACCGTGATTTCCTGTTGGGTGAGGAATTCATGCAACAGACTGGTTGCTGTCTGCTGCCCGATCCCATTGTCATAGATCTATATGGCAACCCCACTCTGCTGATGCATGGCGATTTGCTGTGCACAGACGACCTGCCATATCAGCAGATGCGTCAACAAATCCGTGACCCGAACTCAATCGCTGCATTTATGGCCAAGACACCGGCTGAGCGCATCGCCTTTGCCCAGCAATTGCGCGACAGCAGCCGTGCAGAAACCGGCCGCAAACAAGCCTATGAAATGGATGTAAATGCAGGTACCGTCGAACAATACATGCAACAGTATCGGGTAAACCGCCTCATCCACGGCCACACCCACCAGTCAGCCATTCACGACCTGCCCAATGGCAAACAACGCCTGGTGCTGGGCGCCTGGGGCGAAGCTGATAAAGAACACGGCAGCGTGCTGATCTGCAATGCCGAAGGTTGCCGACTACAAGAGTAAAGCACCAACCATTTAGCCAAGGAAGCGCTGAATAATTACCTACGTTGTCAGGACGGTGTTAAAAAACGGCTCAAAATGCTCATTTACTACGTGTAAACTGCGCTTTTTCTCCGTTTTTTGCCTAGCCCTGACTGCCTCGCCAACATTATTCAACGCTTCCCTAACAGACATTGATAGTTTTGCTCAGTGCTATCAGCTATGGCTTAAATACCAGTACCAAATCCATCACGTTACTACCGGTTGGTCCGGTTTGCAGCAGATCACCACTGGCCTCCAGCAAACTGCCCGCATCGACAGCTTGCAGACTTTGTCTGGCAAGATAGCCTTCTTGCTTGGCCCGCAATGTCGTTTCCCCATCAACCAGCGCACCAGCATCCTCACCAGGCCCATCACTGCCATCGGTACCAGCCGCCAGCAGAAATATCTCACTACCTGCCAACACCTGTGCCGCAGCAAGCGCCAGGCTTTGACAACGACCACCACGACCAGGCGATGGCGGCAAGCATACCGTTGTCTCGCCACCCCACACATGTAAACCAGACTTGCCAGCCATTACCTCTGCTGCAATCATCTCACCAGTTTTTATGGCATCGCCCTGCAGCAAGTCAGTGTGATGATGCACGGCAATCCCTCGCGCCTTGGCAAAGTCCACAACTGCCACACGTGCATCATTATTGCTACGCAAAATTTCTGTCTGCACATGACTGAAACCATCGACATGCGACACCGTCAAATCCGCCAGAATTGATTGCAACCAGGACGGCAAGAGCTCATGTTCATCGCTAGTCAGCACATCCTCATGACGAGGCGGCACCAACAAACCAGATCCTATGATCGCCGGGTCATCGCCTGGCACATCGGAGATCAACAAATTAAGTACGGCGCGTTCACCCACATAGCCCAGCAAGCGCCCTCCCTTGATGCCTGAGATAGAACGACGCAGCTGATTCATGCGCTCAATATCCCAGCCGCTGGCCAACAACCAATCGTTGACTTGCTGCAATTGGGTGATAGTCAGGCCGGCAGGCAACACCTCTACCAGCGCCGAGCTACCGCCGGAGATCAGAGTGATGAGTGGAGCCTGTGGCGGCAGGCTGGCGAGAAAATCAAGCATGGTCTGACCTGCTGCCAAACTGGCTGCGCCAGGCACTGGATGCTCTGCCTCCATTATCTGCAAACGCGTATCTACTTGTGCTGGATCGGCATAGCCTTGTTTGGTGATCAACAAGCCTTGCGCCAAATCATCACCAAGGGCATCGAGTGCGCCCCACATCATGGCTGTTGCCGCCTTGCCGATGGCCAACACATAAACCGGCGCGGCAGTTTTATTGGCTGCCAAACGCTCACGCACCGCCCTGCGTCCATCTACCGCGCGCAATGCCTCGGCATAACATTCAAGCAGTAGATGACGTGCTGACGACTCGCTCATGCCGGATAAAGACAAATTCAAACAAGCGCCAGGCCGCGCGCCAGATCTGCCTGAATATCAGCGACATCCTCCAGGCCGACAGAAACGCGGATAAGACCTTCCTCAATACCAACCTCAGCCTTTTTCTCTGCTGACAGTCGACCATGCGTAGTCGTGGCCGGATGGGTGATGGTGCTCTTGGCATCACCAAGATTGGCGGTGATAGACAACATACGCGTCGCATCGATCACCGTCCAGGCCTGCTCACGCCCACCCTTGACCTCGAATGCCACTATGCCACCAAAATCTTTTTGTTGAGATTTGGCCAGCTCATGTTGTGGATGTGAAAGCAGACCTGGATAATGCACACGGGCCACTTGCGGCTGTTGCTCCAGCCATTCCGCCAGCGCCAGCGCGTTGGCGCTGTGTGCACGCATACGCAAGGCCAGCGTCTCCAGTCCCTTGAGAAACACCCAGGCATTGAACGGACTCATGCTGGGGCCTGCCGTACGCAAAAAGCTGTATATCTCCGTACCAACCACATCTTGCCGACCAACTATCGCACCACCGAGGCAACGACCCTGGCCATCGATATACTTGGTCGCAGAATGCACGACGATATCTGCACCCAAAAGCAATGGTTGCTGCAGGGCTGGAGTACAAAAACAATTATCCACCACCAACAAACAATCATGCCGATGAGCGATCTCGGCCAAGGCCTTGATATCGGCAATTTCAGTGAGTGGATTGGATGGTGTTTCCACAAACAAAAAACGAGTATTCGGCTGAATTGAATCTTCCCAAGCCTGCAGATCGGTCAACGGCACATAGCTGGTAGTAACACCAAAACGTCCCATAAAACTATCAAACAACACCACCGTCGAGCCGAATATGGCCCTGGAAGAAACAATATGATCACCGTTTTGCAACAAACCCATGCAAGTCGCCAAAATCGCCGACATGCCAGAGCTGGTCGCCACACAACACTCACCACCTTCCAATGCAGCCAGACGCTGCTCAAAAGCACGAACCGTTGGATTGGAAAAGCGCGTATAAATATTGCCTGATTCAGTGCCAGCAAAGCGAGCGGCAGCCTGCGCTGCATTGGCAAAGCGAAAACTTGAAGTAGTAAAAATAGGCTCGCTATTTTCACCTTCGCTAGTTGCTATCTGACCAACACGCACTGCCTGCGTTGCAAAACCCCAAGCATCAAAATCATCTTGTTCCATAACCCACCTTCATATACAGAAAACAAAAAACCCGCCGACCATGAGCCAAAGCGGGTTTTTACCCTCGCTTTAGCCATATTTATAGAGCGCCTGCAAGCTGAGTCAAATCGGCGCTGAAAATTCAGATTAAGTAAACAACACTGGCGTGTCAATCAATCAGCGTTGTTATTTGCCTTAAAAAAACAGGGCAAAATCATACTTAATTACTTTTTAACCAAAAAGCAGTTCCTCCTGGATTCTCGTCTGCGCGGGAATGACAGTTCTGAGTCGAGCGCTTGCTTGATGGCTTAACGTCACAATAGACACCGACATCAGCCGGAACACAACACCAGCTGGAGGAGTATCTACATCCGGCGCAATACTTGATGGTTATTGCGCCCTACATTAAAGCTCCCCTCTCCCGCAAGCGGGAGAGGGGCTGTCCGCATGTCACCAACACTATTCAGTAATTTTGATCCTCGTATTAAAAAGTATGATCTTGCCCCGCCTTAAAAAAAACAAGCACGACAAAACTCTCATCCCTGAGGCTCTGTCCACTTAGGCCAGCATTACCGAGCGATTTATCTGGAATCGGCAAGACACAACCGTATTCTGCCTGACAGGTGAAACCAGCGCTTTCCGCCAACGCCTTAATATCCTCCGAAGTATAAAAATGAGCGGCAGAATAAAAGGCGTGGCCGCGATCACCTCGCAGTGCATGGTAGACACCCCACAAACTGTTCGCAGGGACAAAACCAATAACCAAACGACCACTATCACGCAAGACTCGCCAACATTCCTTGAGCGCTTTGTCGGGATCATGCAAAAAACAGATGGTACAGACCATCAACACCCCATCAAATGAAGAGTCCTCAAATGGAAGCCGCTCGCCAGCAGCCAAATGGGCGTCAATGCCGCGTTCAGACGCCATGCTGACCATATCTCCAGAAGGATCGACACCCACCTGCACACCAAGCGTGCTGGCAAAACGACCAGGGCCAACTCCAACCTCAAGCCAGCGGCTATTTGCCGTATCAACGGCCTGCCGCAGACAGTCCAGCTCCAGCGCAAAAATCTCAGACCCACGCACAGAATCAAACCACTGATCATATTCAGCAAAATGCGTATCAAAGGGACTGATCTGGTTATTCATGTAGTAATCCATTTATTTTTCGGCCGTCATCCGCCCAGAGACCAAGCATCAGCCTATGGAAATGCTGAATAATTACCTACGTTGTCAGGGCTAGCCAACATTATTCAGCGCTTCCCTATATCTTTGTAATCCCCGCAGAGCACACACACCAACATCTTCAGCAATACCGGCTTCGTAAGAAAGCAGCACATCTCCTTATCGTCTTTCACAAAACAACCACTCACTCGCACCTTATAACAGCGTGCGAATCGCAAACGACAATCAGGCCGTTCTTCGCAATAGTCGGCTCTATTCGACACAAAACGTTTCGTATTAGCAACCCACCATCCTGGCTTGTGGGGGTTAATTTGCGGTAATGTACTCGAGTTTGCCGGAACCTTAAGGCTTTAGCGAAAATATACTGAACGAAGGACAGCCATCAAGCTGATGGGATTTTCAGATTGGTGGCAAGCAGGTGCACGACGCCAATATCGTTGCAACCATGCAAACCTATAGCATCTCGGCGCTGCTCACTGTAGTGGCATAGTGAATTTAGCCACCTAATTAGTCGCCCCTGAAATATTCGCTTTACCACACCGCCACGGCATGTGTCGTGCTTTGCTGAGATAAAAACCCAATAATCGGACGACGATTTCGATCTTGAAGACCTGATTGAGGTGCAAAAAAC
>Ga0265293_10001715_pt1 | contig 46623 bp, 37 predicted proteins | sample Munlanlewell138R_FD_192505 | JGI IMG/M metagenome (GOLD analysis project Ga0265293, IMG submission 192505) | Leachate microbial communities from a municipal landfill in Southern Ontario, Canada - Leachate well 138R | ecosystem: Engineered > Solid waste > Landfill > Unclassified | place: Canada... | reverse complement strand
CCCGACGGGCACGGGCGGCACCCGCACCGTGTCACGCCGCTGCTTCTTCGCCCGCACGCGCCTCCACCGGCCGGAGGAGGGCATCATCCGCCCGCACGAGGCCACCCTGACCGGCCCGCGCGAGGAACGCATGCGGCTGTTGCAGGCGACGAAGACGAACATCAGCCCCGTGTTCGGCATGTTCCTGGACCCCTCCGGCGACGCGAAGCGCCTCCTGGCCGAGGTCGCGAAGCGTGACCCGGCGTTCGAGGCGACCGATGCCGTCGGCGACCGCCACCGCCTGTGGGTGGTGGACGTAGCCGCCGAGGTGAAGACGCTGACCGAGGCTGTCGCCGCCTCCAACGTCACGATCGCGGACGGGCACCACCGGACGCACACCGCCCTCGACTACCGAGACCTCGCGCGTGACTCGAAGAAGGGGAAGTGGACAGGCGACGAGCCGGAGAACTTCGTCCTCATGGGCCTGATCCCGGAGGACGATCCGGGCCTCGTGATCCTCCCGATCCACCGCCTGATCCACGGCGAGGTGCCCGGCGACCTCCTCCAGCGGCTGTCCGCCCTCTACCGGGTGGAGGCCGCCCCCAACGCGGAGGCGGCGTGGCAGCAGGTGCAGGCGAACCGCCTGGGCCCGTTCACCTTCGCCATCCTCGGCGCGACCGGCGAGGAGTCCGCGCACGTCCTGACCGCCCGCAGCCCGCAGGCGATCGAGACGGCGATGCCACAGCGCATCTCGGCGGCCTCGAAGGGCCTCGACGCGCTCGTGCTGACGGAGACCGTGCTCACGCCGGTGTTCGGCATCGACCGCGCCGTCCTCACCGCGGGCGAGCGCGTCACCTTCACCGAGAGCGTCGAGGAAGCCGAAGAGGCGGTCGACGACCGTGAAGCCGCCCTCGCCTTCCTCGTGAACGCGACGAGGGTAGAGCAGGTCACCCACGTGGCCGACGCGGGCGAGGTCATGCCTCAGAAGACCACCTACTACTACCCAAAGCTCGCAACGGGGATGGTCTTCAACCCGCTGGACTAGCGAATCCTCCCGCTCCTCGACGCGTCCACCACGCGAGGGCTGGACAACATGGACTAGGATTCCTCGGCCCGTAGAACGAAGCAGCCGCCCTCACGGGCGGCTGCTTCGTGTCTGGTGACGATGTGCCCGCTGTTCCAGGTGAAACCACCCTCCGGCCCCTCGGACTCCGGCCCCCTCTCCCGGTTTCGGGAGAGGGCTGGGGTGAGGGCCCTCTGGCCCCCCTCCGGCCTCGGAGTTCTGTGCCCCAGGAGCAGCTAGCGGACGCGGGCCTGGCGGACGCGGTGGATGCCGTCGAGGGCGGCGACCTGGCCGGCTTCGTCCTCGGTGAGCTGGCGGGAGACGCCGAGGAGCATGAGGGCGCTCTCGCCGTCCGTGCCGGGAGCGACGGACATCGACGAGACGTTCACATCGAGGCCGCCGAGGAGCGTGCCGACGCGGCCGATGGAGCCGGGGCGGTCGATGTTCTCGATCAGCAGGACGTGGTCGGTGGCACCGTCCTGCTCGAGCTCCACGGGGTACTCGTCGATGCCGACGATGGAGGGGCCGCCCGCGGCGATCGTGGCGGAGACGGTCTCCTGGCCCTGGTCCGTGGTGAGGACGACCGTGACGACCGAGGTGTACGGCGCGAGCGCGTCACCGGTGGTCTCGTCCAGGCGCATGCCGCGCGCCTCGGCCTCGGCCAGGGCGTTCACGGCGGAGACGCGCTCGTCGAGGACGGCGGTGAGCAGGCCGGCAGCGGCGGAGGCCTTCAGGGGGGTGAGGTCCTTCTGGTTGCCGATGGCACCCCGGTACTCCAGGCGCACGCTCTGCAGGTTGCCGACCTTGATCTGCATCGCGATCGAGCCGGCGAGGTGGGCGGCGCTGAGGTACGGCCCGATGATGGCCATCGTCTCCGGGTCCACCGTGGGCACGTTCACGGGGAAGCGTGGCGCGCCTCCCCCGAGGACCTCCAGCACCTGCTCCGCGACGTCGATGGCGGCGCGGTCCTGCGCCTCGTTCGTGGAGGCGGCGAGGTGGGGGGTCACGACGATCTTCGGGTGGGTGGTGAGGATGTTCCCGACCGCCGGCTCCTCCGAGAACACGTCGATGGCGGCGCCGCCGATGACGCCGTTGTTCACGGCGTCGTACAGCGCCTGCTCATCGACGAGGGCGCCGCGCGCGGCGTTCACGAGGATGGCGGTCTTCTTCATGTTCGCGAGGCGCTCGGCGTTGATCATGCCGCGGTTGCCCTCGGTCAGGGCGGTGTGCAGCGTGACGAAGTCCGCCTCCGCGAGGAGCTCATCGAGCTCCATCATCTCGACGCCGAGGGTGGCCGCACGCTCCGAGGTGACGTAGGGGTCGAACGCGACGACGCGCATCTCGAACGCCCTCGCGCGCTTCGCGAACTCGGAACCGATCCGCCCGAGGCCGACGACGCCGAGGGTCTTACCGGCCACCTCGACGCCCTGGAGCCTGGAGCGCTCCCACGCGCCGCCCTGCAGCGAGGCGTGCCCCTGCGGGGTGTTGCGCGCGGCGGCAAGCATGAGGCCGAAGGCATGCTCTGCCGTGGAGATCGTGTTCGCGTGCGGGGCGTTCACCACCACGACGCCGTGCTCGGTGGCCGCGGAGACATCGACGTTGTCCACGCCGACGCCGGCGCGGGCGACGATCTCGAGCTGGGCCGCCGCGGCGAGGACCTTCGCGGTCACCTGCGTCTGGGACCGGACGATGAGGGCCTTCGCGTCCGCGATCGCGGCGCAGAGGTCGTCCTCGGAGAGGCCGGTCTTGACCTCGACCTCGTGCTCGCGACTGAGCAGGTCGATGCCCTGCTGCGCGATCTTGTCGGCGATCAGGATCTTGGCCACGGTACAGGTCCCCTCATGCGATGTACGAGAGACAGCGGAACAGCGTGCGAGCGGTAACAGAGCGGCCCGGCGTGAGCCGGGCCGCGTGACGGGTCAGGTGCTACGGCTTGTAGCCGGCATCGGCGAAGGCCTTCTGGAGGGCGTCCAGGCCAGCCTGGATGTCCGCCTCCGACATCGCGCCGAGGTGTCCGAAGCGCATGATCTTGCCGCGGAGCTTGCCCTGCCCGCCAGCGAAGACGGTCTGGTACTTCTCCCGCGCGATCTTGGTCACCTCGGAGCCGTTGACGCCCTCGGGCAGCCAGAACGCGGTGACCGTGTCGGACTCGACGCCCTCGTCCGCGAGGAGCTCGAGACCCATGCCGCGGATGCCATCGCGCACCATCTGACCGATCTTGTGGTGGCGGGCGAAGATCCCCTCCAGGCCCTCCGCGAGCATGATCTCCAGCGCCTTGTCGAGCTGGAAGAACAGGGACACGGCAGGCGTCCACGGGGTCTGGCCGCTGGCCAGCGAGTCCGCGTGACGCTTGAGGTCGAAGTAGAACCGCGGCTGCGTGTCGGCGGTCTCGGCGTGGCGCGCCCACGCGCGCTCGTTGACGGAGGCGAACGCCAGGCCCGGCGCCACCATCCAGCCCTTCTGCGAGCCGGAGAGCACCACGTCCAGGTCCCACTCGTCCGTCTTCACCTCGATCGAGGAGAGCGACGAGATCGCGTCGACGACGAGGAGCGCGTCGTGCGCATGGACCAGGGCGGCGAGGTCCGGGAGGACCGGGTTCGTCACGCCGGTGGAGGTCTCGTTGTGGGTGATGAAGACCGTGCGGATCTCCGGATCGGCCTTCAGCGCCGCCTCGATCTGGTCGAGGTTCGCGGCCTGACCGTCTTCGTACTCCTGCTTCGTCAGGACGCCACCGTAGATGTTCACCAGCTCGGCGAAGCGGTTGCCGAAGTTGCCGATGGAGACCACCAGCGAGTGCATGCCCGGAGCGGTGAAGTTCACCACCGCGGACTCCATCGCGCCGGAGCCGGAGGAGGTCATCGTCGCCACGTCGTTAGAGGTCTGGTAGACCTTCTTGACGCCCTCGGTGGTACGGGCGATCAGCGCGGCAAACTCAGGGCCGCGGTGGTTGATCATCTCGGCGGCGCCGGCCTGGGCTACCTCCGCGGGAACGGTGGTAGGACCGGGAATACGCAGGTTCACGATGGCTCCTTGGAACGAGAGAAGAGACCGGCCACCAGTAGGGTTGGACGTCAGGGGCCGGGTGCCATCGATGTTACGAGCCGTCCGAGTACGATCAACGAAACTGATCGAAATGAACCTCGCCTCCCACACTCTGCCGACCTCCCATGGATGACCACGCCCTCGCCGTCCTCGAGTTCCCCGCCGTCCTCCAGCGGCTGGCGACCCTCACGTCCTTCTCCGCGGGGCGCGAGGCGGCCTTGGCGCTGCGGCCGCTCGCGGACCTCGAGGCGGTCACACGCCGCCAGCGCCAGACCGGCGAGGCAGTCCACCTGCACCGCATGGCGACGACCGCCTCCATGGGCGGCGCGCGCGACGTACGGCCGCTCGCGTGGGGGGCGGACCGCGGCCAGGTCCTGACCGCCGGCGACCTCATCGACGTCGCGTCGCTCTGCCGCGCCGCGAGCCAGGTCGCGCGCACCATCACCCGCCAGGTAGAGGACGCTCCGCTCCTCGCCTCGGTCGCCTCCGGCATCGCGGACCTCGGCGCCCTGCGCGGCCTGATCGAGGACGCGATCGACGAGGGCGGCACGGTCCGCGACTCCGCGAGCACGGAGCTCGCCGCGATCCGGCGCGAGCTGACCGAGGCCCACGGGCGCCTCCAGCAGCGGCTGCAGGCGATGCTCTCGTCCTCGAACGTGGCGAACGCGCTGCAGGAGCCGATCATCGTGATGCGGGACGGGCGCTACGTGCTGCCGGTGAAGGCCGACTTCCGTGGCTCCGTCCGAGGCGTCGTCCACGACACCTCGTCCTCCGGCCAGACGGTGTACGTCGAGCCCCTCGCGGTGGTGGACCTCGCCAACCGGTGGCGGGAGCTGCAGGTGCAGGAGCGCCACGAGGTGGAGCGCATCCTCCGCGAACTCTCCGCTGCCGTCGGCGCAGCCGCCGAGGACCTCGATGACGCGGTCCGCCGCCTTGGCGAGATCGACCTCGCGCAGGCGAAGGCACGCCTCGCGGACGAGCTCCGCGCTACGGAGCTGACGCTGCGCGGACGCATCCCCTGGCTCGTGGACTCGCCGGCGGAGATGCGGCTCGTCGAGGCACGCCACCCGCTCCTCGCCGGCCACGTCGTCCCGACCTCGCTGCACGTTGGCGGGGACACGCGAGCGCTGCTCATCACCGGCCCGAACACGGGCGGCAAGACGGTCGCCCTGAAGACGGCCGGGCTGCTGTGCCTCATGGCGCTCGCGGGGCTGCCGGTGCCGGCGCGAGCAGGGTCGCAGATCCCCGTGTACGAATCGATCTTCGCGGACATCGGCGACGAGCAGTCGATCGAGCAGTCGCTCTCGACGTTCTCAGGCCACATGACCGCGGTCATCGGCATCCTCGAGCGGGCCGGGGAGCGCTCCCTCGTGCTCCTTGACGAGCTGGGCGCCGGCACCGACCCGACGGAGGGCGCCGCGCTCGGCATCGCCATCGTCGAACGCCTCGTCGAGGCGGGCGTCTCGCTGATCGCAACGACGCACCACAGCGAGCTGAAGCTGTACGCGCACCAGACCCCGGGCGTGCAGAATGCATCCGTCGAGTTCGACCTGCAGACCCTGAGGCCCACGTACCACCTGACCGTCGGACTCCCCGGCCAGTCGAACGCCCTCGCGATCGCGTCCAACCTCGGCATGCCGAGCGACGTGATCGAGCGCGCCCGCGCCGGGCTCTCCACCGAGGAGCGCGACCTGGAAGCGCTGCTCGCGGACCTCCGCGGGCAACTCGGCGCCGCCGAGGAACGCGCGGAGGCTGCCTCCCGCGCCGCCGCCGAGGCTGAGGCGATCCGCGACGACCTCGCGCACCGCCAGTCGGAGCTGGCTGCGGACGAGGCGCGCCTGCGGCAGGACGCCCGCTCCCGCATCCGCCGCGAGCTGCGCGACCTCGAACGGCTGGTCGAGAAGGCGCGCCGCGAGGTGGAGTCCGCGCGCATCGAGCAGGCGCGGGTGGACCTCGCGCGGGCGCGGGCGGAGGCGGACGAACTCCCCTCCGAGGAACCCCGCGAGCTCCCGCTCGCCGTCGACCCGGACGACATCGGCCCCGGTACGCGCATCTGGCTCCGCGGCATGGACGCCCCCGGCGAAGCCCTCGGCGAGCCGGACGAGGACGGCGAGCTGGAGGTGCAGCTCGGCTCCCTGCGCACGCGCGTCCGCGTGGAGCAGATCGCCCGCATCGACGCGCCTCAGCGGGTGTGGGTGGACCGCAGCCGTGTCGCCGTCGCGTCCGCGCTCGACGTGGGCGAGGAGATCGACCTCCGAGGGCGCACGATCGACGAGGCGCTACCCTCCGTCGACGAGTTCCTGGACCACGCCGCGCGGGCGGGACGCCCTCGCGTGCGGATCATCCACGGCAAGGGGACGGGTACCCTGCGCCGGGCGGTGCGCGACTTCATGGAGCGCCACCCGTTGGTGAAGGGCTACGAGACGGCCGCCGCCCCCGAGGGCGGCGAGGGCGTCACGATCGCCCTCCTCGAGCAGGTGTAGGCCTCGGGCAGTCATGGGACCGGTAGCGGGAAGAGGACCGATGGAACCGATCACCGACGTGTGGGAGCTGTTCCCGCACCAGCGCGCCGTGCGCGCCTTCGCCGACCGCCCTGTCCCGGACGAGCACGTCACGAAGGTGCTACAGGCGGCGATGCGCGCCCCTTCCTCCCAGAACGGGATGCCGTGGCGGTTCATCGTGATCCGCGACCAGGCCCAGAAGGACGCGCTCTCCCCGATCTACGAGCGCTGCTTCGACCAGGTCTACGGCACGAACGCGCCGGACCGCGCGGCCGGCCGCCAGCCGTGGAGCCAGGTGCCCGTGCTCATCGCCGTCCTCACCGAGGCGCGCAACGGCCGCACGAGCATGATGACCGGCGCGTCGGTCTACCCCGCCGTGCAAAACCTGATGCTCGCCGCGCGTGCCCTCGGGCTGGGGACTGTGATGACCACGCTCTGGCGGTTGGAGAACGACGCGATCCGAGAGGTCCTCGCTGTGCCCGAGGGCTGGGAGATCGCCGCGTTCGTCCCCGTCGGCTACCCCGAGACACCGATGGGCAAGAGCCGCCGTCCACCCCTCGAGGGATATGTGTTCGAGGACCGCTGGCCGCAGGAATAACCGGGCCGTGGAGGACCTCGCGGTCTACGCGGCGATCCTCGCGATCGCGGCGGTCGCAGCGTTCACGCAGGCGGCCGTCGGGTTCGGGTACGCGCTCGTCTTCGCACCTATCGCCGCGTTCCTCATCGCCCCCTCGGACGCGATCGCGGTCTCGATCGCCTCGGCGGCGGTGATCAACGCCCTTCTGTACGTGGAGTACCGCCCGAGGACTGACCTCCGCCCGGTCGGCGCGCTCGTGCTCACCTCGGTCCTCGCCGCGCCGCTCGGGTTGTGGGTGCTCCTCGTGGCGGACGAGGACCTCCTGCGGCTGTTCATCGCTGCGGGCGTCCTCCTGAGCGCCGCGGTGAACCTGCGTCACCCCACCCGCGAGGGCCCACCGCGCGAGGACCGGCTGCTGGTCCAGGTGGTCGTCGGGAGCGTCTCCGGCGCCATGCGCGGCGCGGTGTCCATGGGCGGCCCACCGGTCATCCTCTACCAGCACTGGATCGGCGGCGGTGCCGCCTCGATCCGTTCGAGGATGTTCGCGTTCTTCTTCTGGGGGGCGATCCCCACGGTGCTGCTGGCCATCCTGACCGGCGTCATCAACGCGGACTCGTGGCCGTACGTCCTCGCGGCGTGCCTGGGGCTCGTCCCCGGCATCCTCGGCGGGCGCGACCTGCGGCCGAGGATCAACGAGGTGCTGTTCGGGCGGCTGTCGATGGGCCTCCTCGGCGGGACGGCAAGTGTGGCAGCTCTCGGGGCTGCTCTCGCAATCATTCAGTAGCCCGTCAGATCGCCCGGGTGCGCGCGCCGTTTACCCGATCTCTACGCTCGCTCTCCTCGGCATACATGACGTAACGAGGCATCCTGTACCCAGCATGGATGCCGAAACCTGCAGCAACTGCGAAGAACCGGTCGCGCACGCCCCCGTCTACTTCGACGGTCGGCTGTACTGCTGCACCGGCTGCGTCGCCGGCGGTCCGTGCCTCTGCACCTACACCACGCCGAGCGCGGCACCCGTGCCGTCCCATGATGAGGCCCCCGAGCGCACGTCCGAGCGGACCGCACCACAGCCGGTCGCGGCCGCCTCGGCCCCGCTCATGCCTCGGGCGACGGCGGTTGCCGGGCCACCAGCACCTCCGAGCCAGCCGACTCCGGCTGCGATCCCACGGCCGTCCGCGCCGCCTCCGATCGTGCATCCTGCGGCCACCGCGCCCGCACCCGCGCGCGACGAGTCCCGCGAGCCGATCCCGTTCCGGCGTTCCGGCGGCCTCACCGTAGTCGTCCATGTCGCGAGCTTCGCCGACCAGCGCGACCTGCTGACCTTCGCCGGGGCGATGGAGGCCTCTCCCGAGTTCGAGGAAGTCTCGCTGACGCGCGTCACGCCCCACGAGGCCTGGCTGACCGTGCGGGCGGAGACGCCCTCCGAGGTCGCAGATGCGCTGGAGCGTATGCCGGGCTTCGACATCGAGACGGCCACGGACCAGAACCTGGTGGAGGCCCGCCTCGTCGTGCCTCCGGCGGCGGAGGAGCCCGAGGTTGCCCCACCGATCGCGCCGGTGACACCCGCGACGGCCGAGGCGGACACGCTGCTCCCGCAACGCCCGCGGTTCCGTGCGTTCCGCCCCAGCGACATCCCGTCGCCGACGATGCCCCTCGAGGGACGCCCCGGTGCTCCGGCGCCCGTGGCCGCTCCACCGGCTTCCGAGGCGTCGACCTCGGCGGCACCCGCTCCTCGGCCGTTCGCGCCTGCCGCCGCGGCGCCAGTCGCTCCAGGTGCCCCGGGCGCCCCGGCCGTCCCTGCAGCTCCGAGGGCGAACCCACGGCCCGAGGCGCCGGCCCCCGCGCAGGCGTCACGGCAGCCCTCGCCGGTCCCGGCCGCCCGACCGGCCCCGCCCGCAGCGCGAGAGGGCGAGCGTGCGGAGGAATTCGTGAACCCGGAGGATCGCCCCGGTGGCGCGGTCCTCACGGTGGAGCACATGACGCTGGTCGTGTACCCGTTCCACTCGTTCGCGGCGCTGAACGAGTTCCAGGGCGCGGTGCGCCGGCTGCACGGCGTGAAGAACACGCGAGTCCGCCGGTTCTACCGTGGGACGCTGCACCTGGCGGTAGACTACGAGGACGTGATCCCGCTCACGGACCGGCTGCTGGACCTGAAGGACATCGACTTCCAGGTCGCCTCGGAGTCGCGTTCGGAGCTGGAGATCGTGCTGCAGGACACCACTTCGCTGGCCGCCGCCGGCGACAGCTAAGGACCGCCCATGGCCACCTCCGGCCAAGGTCCCATGGCCGTGATCGCGGCGGTACTGAGTACCGGGGTGATCCTCGCGCGCGTCGGGATCGTCGTCGGCGTTGCGATGCTGCTGTTCCTGTTCGCCTTCCTCGGTTACTTCGTCGTCCCGTTCGTCTTCGTGCTGCTGGCGCTCGGCATCCTGGGCATCAGCGGGACGGTTCGAGAGTTCACCGGACTGCAGGCGCGTCGACGGAAGTAGCAGCGGTTGGCCGTATCCCTTCTTGAAGCCAGCTCCGCGCAGACGGCCGGTCAGTACGTCGCGGTCAGCCGTAGCCGCGTGCGCACGGACCTCCTCGCCCGCCTGGGAGTGGACTTCTGCCGCCAGCACGGCATCCTCCCGGTCGGCGAGGCGCAGGGCTCCGTCGTGTGCGTCACCACGAGGACGCGCGACGCCTCGTTGCAGCGGGAGCTCCGCCAGCGGTTCGGCCGGCCCATCTCCCTCCGCATCGCGAGCGAAGCGGAGATCGAACTCGCGCTGACCGCGCTCGAACGTCCCGTCGAGGCCTCCGACCGCCGTCGCGTCCTCGCGGATCTGCTCCAGTCGATGCAGGTCGTGCGGGAGGATCAGACGCTCGCCTATGCGATGGCCGCGGACGGCGAGGCCTACCTCGGCGAGGCGCTGGTGCAGGCCGGGATGATCACGGAGGAGGAGCGACTGGAAGCGGTCGGCCTCGCGTTCCACCTGCCGAGCATCAACCTCGACCAGCATCCGCCCCAGCCGGACCTCGATGCGGTCCTGCCGCTGGAGGTCCTCCACTCCCTGCGGGTGCTCCCCCTCTGGTCGCTCGACGACGAGTTCTTCGTCGCGGTCGCGGATCCGCCCGGCGTGGACGAGATGATCCAGCTCCAGTCCCTCCTCGGCCTCACGATCCGTCCGGTGCTCGTCAGCCCGATGCAGCTCGGGACACGCCTCGAACTGCTGCGGGACGACCAGGAGAGCGTGCGCGGGGACATCGTGCGCGCCGTGGTGAGGGCGGACCTGGCGAGCGAGGCGAGCGTGGCAGCGGCGCTCCGCATCGCGCAGCAGACCCGCGAGTCGGTGCAGGACGCGATCGCACGGGTCGTCGGCATCGACGCCGAGCGCATCCGTGTCGCCCTCGCACAGCAGGTGGGCGCGCGCCCCTTCCGAGGCGCCCCTCACCGCGACGCAGTGCTCGCGCTGCCGCGCCAGCTCGCCGCACGCCTCGGCGCGGTCATCGTCGACGTCTCGGACAACGAGGTGACCGCGGTGATGACCGAGCCGTGGGACCGCCGCGCGGTCCGAGGGCTGTCCGCCCTCCTCGGGCGTCGGGTGCGTCCGGCGTACATCGACCGCCCCGGGTTGGACGCCCTGCTGGAGCAGGCGGCGGAGCGGCGCCCCCTCCTGATGCGGATCGGTGACGCGGAGCGGACCATGCGGCTCCTCGCGGAGGCGTCCTTCATCACCGCCGCCGAAGCGCAGGCCGTGGACGTCGATCTGGACCTGCTCCGCCCGAGCGACCTCGAACGGCTGTGGGCGATCGTCGACAACGACGACCGCTCGGAGGTCGTGGCACTCGACGCGCTGCTGCCGCGCCTCCACCGGCTGCTGCTGCGCCCCTCGCCCGAGGCGGCCAGCCTCCGCGCGACGGGCCATGACACTCCCGCGATCCTCCCCGTCCTCCGCGAGGGGGACGTGCTCACGGTGGCGATCTCCTCCCCCGACCAGGTGGAGGCAGCCCGCCGCCTCGCCGGGTCGCGTCAGCTCGCGCTCCGCCTCGCCGTCGCGCGGGAGGACGACCTCGACACGGCGCGGATCGATCTCGCGACGCTGGACATCAGCGCGATCTCGCCCGCCTACATCGCCTTCGGGCGCCTCCTCGAGCAGTCGTTCAATATGCGGCGCGTGCGCGTCCTCGGGCTCTTCCGGCGGATGCAGGAGACCGGCGAGCCCCTCGACATTGCGGCGATGCGCCTTGACCTCATCGACCCGGACGAGCTGAGGACGGCGTACGCCGAGTACCTGCAGACCGACCCGCTGACGCTCTCACGATCGGACCGGCTGGAGACGACGACCGGCGTCGGAGGGCACATCGTCTCCCGGCGCGTGCTCATCGACCCCGTCGACCACGACCTCGCGCAGCGCCTCCCGCTCGCCGAGGGCCTCGACACGGGCGCCCTCCCCGTCCGCTATCACGAGGGCACGATGGTGCTCGCGATGGCGGACCCGCTGGACGAGCGCGCGATCGCGCGGCTCCGTCGTCTGCTCCGGGTGCAGTTCTACGTGCAGCCCGCTACGAGGCAGGACATCCGCGAGGCGGCGCAGCGCGCCCACGGCCGCACCACGATCGGTGACCTCCTGCTGGAGGCGGACCTGATCACCCGCGCCGACCTGGAGCGCGCGATCGACGTGGCCCAGCAGAGCGGCATCCGCCTCGGCGAGGCGCTGCTCTCGACGGGTGCGGTGTCGGAGGAGCAACTCGGCGAGCAGCTGGCGGTGCAAGCCGGGCTGCCGTTCGTCACCATCCGCGGCGTCGACCTCGGACGGAGCGTCGCCGAGCTGCTGCCGGAGGACGTCCTCCGCGAGCACCAGGTGATCCCGCTGTCGGTCGAGCCGGACGGGGCGATCACCCTCGCAATCGCGGACCCGACGGACCGGCAGGCGCAGCAGGCCGTGGTCGAGCGCCTCGGCCTGCCGGCGGAGTCCGTGCAGTTCGTGGGAACGACGAGGTCGGACATCCGGGACGCCCTCGAGCGGCTGTTCCACGAGCAGTACCTGGACTACTCGGCCGGGGACCTCATGCGGCGGTCGCCGAACGAGTCGGCGTACAAGGTACTGTCCCGCGGGCAGAAGTGGTTCTTCATCTTCCTGGTGATCGGCCTCGCCGTGAGCCTCGCGTTCTATCCGATCGCCACGCTGACCGTGTTCATGACGGTCAGCACGTTCTTCTACCTGTCCTTCTCCGGGTACAAGTTCTACCTGATCTACCGAGCCCTCTCGCACACCCTCGAAGTCCCCGTGACGCGCGAGGACGTGGAGGCGCTCGATGACCGCGAGCTGCCCGTCTACACGATCCTCGTGCCGCTGTACAAGGAGTCGGAGATCCTCCCCGCACTGGTCGCGGGCCTCTCGAGGCTGGACTACCCGCTGGAGAAGCTGGACGTGAAGCTCCTGCTCGAGGAGGACGACACGGAGACGATCCGCGTCGCGCGCGCCTCCAACCTCCCGTCCTTCTTCGACATCACGATCGTTCCGCACGGCGATCCGAAGGGGAAGCCGAAGGCCTGCAACTACGGACTCCTCCACGCGCGCGGCGAGTACGTGGTGATCTTCGACGCCGAGGACATCCCGGAGCCGGACCAGCTCAAGAAGGTACTGGTCGCGTTCGCGCGGTCGCCGGAGCACGTCGTCTGCGTGCAGGCGAAGCTCAACTACTTCAACCGTGACCAGAACGCCCTCACCAAGTGGTTCACCACCGAGTACTCGACGTGGTTCGACCTGTTCCTCCCCGGCCTCGACGCCGCCGGCGCTCCGATCCCCCTCGGAGGCACGTCCAACCACTTCAAGCTGGAGGCGCTGCGCCACGTCGGCGGCTGGGACCCGTTCAACGTCACGGAGGACGCGGACCTCGGGCTGCGCATCTTCAAGCTCGGCGGCGCGACCGTGGTGGTGGACTCGACCACGTACGAGGAAGCCAACTCCGTGGTCGACAACTGGATCCGTCAGCGCTCGCGCTGGGTGAAGGGCTACATCCAGACCTACCTGGTGCACATGCGGAACCCCGTGCTGCTCTTCCGGCAACTCGGACCCGCGGGGTTCCTCTCCTTCCAGCTCGTCATCGGCGGGACGTTCTTCGGGTTCCTGCTGAACCCGGTGCTCTGGACCATGACCGGGGTCTGGTTCGCGACCAAGTGGGAGGTCATCCAGCAGATCTTCCCCACTTATGTCTACTACATGGGCGCCACCTCCCTGTACGTCGGCAACTTCGCCTTCGCGTACATGAACGTCACGGGATGCCTCCGGCGCCGGTACTACTCGCTGGTGAAGTGGGCGCTGCTCTCCCCCGTCTACTGGGTGCTCATGTCGATCGCCGCGTGGAAGGGCTTCCTCCAGCTCTTCTACCGCCCGTTCTACTGGGAGAAGACCGTCCACGGGCTCTCCAACGTGTCCGGCCTCCAGGCGGCCGGACTCGACGAGGGCAACTAGGTGTCGTCCACGATCCGGCTCGGCGCACGCTCCGGCGGGCGGCAGGCGCCCCGCCGCGAGTCCCTCCTCGCCGTGCGCTACGGGTGGATCGAGTTCGCCGCGACGCTCGTGGCCGCCGGCTACGCCTCCGCCGCGGTCTACCTCGTGGGCGAGCTGGGCCTGACCAGCACCGAGGCGGTCGCCCGCACCGTGCGCGCCGCGGCGCTGTGGGACGGCTACGAGCCCACGATGTCCGCGTTTGGCTTCGACCGCCCGCCCCTGCTGCAACTCCTCACGCTCCCGTTCGCGGCCTTCGAGGGCCTCCGCGAGGGCGGCCTCGCGACGGCGCTCGGGACGGCGCTCGGCTCCGCGATCTCGCTGCCGATCGCGACGAAGGTGGCACGCGACGCGGGCCTGACGCGCGGCGCGGCGGTGCTGTTCGTGCTCGCGTTCGTGCTGAACCCGGTGCTCGTGTTCGCCGGGGTCTTCGGACTGCCCGAGGCGATCTACGCGAGCCTCGTCCTGCTCTCGATCGTGGAGTTCGGACGCTGGGTGCAGGACCGCACCGTGGCGAGCGTGATCACCTCGGGCGTCGCGCTCGGGCTCGCGTTCCTCCTGCGGTACAACGTGGTCCTCCTGGCAGCGGTGATGGCGTGGGGCTACTGGTTCATCGCACGCGAGGAGGAACGTCGCGGCGCGGAGACGGACGCGGCGCAGGCGAACGCCCTCGCCTTCCTCGTCCCGGTGGTGTTCGTCGTCGGGCTCTGGTCGCTGGTCGCGTGGTTCCCCCACGGCCGGATGCTGGAGTACGTGGGCCTCGCACGGGAGGTCACGGCGCTCGGCAACGACGACCCCGACGTGATCGCGAGGATGACGGACCTCCGCGGCGACCCGCTGGCGGTCGGCGGGTGGGTCGGGTGGTGGACGCTGCTCGTCGCACCCGCCTCGATCGTCGCGACAATCGCCCTCGCGGCGTACGCGGCCGGCGCGCAACGCCGCACGGAGGCGGTGCTCGCGGTCGTCTGTGCCGCCGTCCTGCTGCCCGAGGTCGTCGCGCTCCTCGGCGGGTGGGGACAGGCGCACGTCCCGCACCTGTTCGTGGCCGTGATACCCGCGTTCGTGATCGTGGCCTACCGGGAGCGCCTCCTCACGCGCGGCGTCCCCCCCGACGCCTACGAGGGGCCCCGACGCCGCGCGCAGTACGCCCTCACCGGCGTCCTGCTGCTGTCCTCGATGGCCTCCGCCGTGGCGGTGTGGCAGATGCCCTCCACGGACCCGCCGGCCGAGGCGCTGGAGGACACCGTGCGGACGGGGATCGCACCCGCGCCGTACACGGCCGACGAGATCGCGATGGCGTCCTTCATCCACGCGAACGCCGAGGAAGGCGACGTGGTCGCGGACCTCAACCGGCACGGGCGGATCATGCTGCTCGTGGGCGACCCCTCGAGGTTCCAGACCGGCGCGAGCGAAGGCGGCGAGGCGACGCTGTACGAGCCGTTCGAGACGGCGCGCTGGATCCTCGTGCGGCGGTCCGTCACCGGGCAGGGGCCGGGGCGCATCGAGCGCGCGTACGACGACCTGTTCGCGGAGGGCTCGGCATCACTGGCGCTGGAGTTCGAGAGCGGCGAGTACCGGCTCTATTCCGTGACCGGCCCCGCCCTACCATGACTACGATCGACATGACGGAGGCCGCGTGAGCGAATACACCCGCGAGATCTGGATCCGGACGGTGATCCTCGCGCTGTGGCTAGCGCTGGCCATCGGCGGCGTGTCCGTCGTCGACCCCGAGCGCGACACCACCGCAATCGGCGCGGTGCTCATCGCCGTGACGGTGGCGCTCTCCATCCTCCGACCGTTCCGTCTGAGCCACCTGGTCTTCGCCGCCCTCGCGGCGGGCGCGTACGCCGCCGTCCAGGGCCTCCGGGCGGTCGCCGAGGGCGCTGACCCGGACGCGCCGTACGTCCCCGCCGCCGCCGTCGGCGCGTTCGCGATCGTCTTCACCGCCATCGTCGGCGACCTGCTGCGGGACGCACTCGTCGGGTACGACGAGGAGCTCGACGCGCGCCAGCGGGTGATCGAGGAGATCGAGTCGATCGACCCTCGGACGGGGGCGACCAAGAGCCAGCACGCCGACCGCCTGCTCAACAACGAGGTCGAGCGCGCGCGGCGCTACGGGCGGCCGTTCACGGTGCTGATGATCGCCCCGGACAACTGGAACGAGTACGTCCAGCGCGTCGGGCGGCAGCAGGCGGAGCGCATCATCGCCGAGCTTGCCCAGCACTACCTCACCCGCCTGCGGACCGTGGACACGCTGATCCAGACGGACGGCGCCCAGTTCGCCGCGCTCCTGCCCGAGACGGGTGTCGAGGGCGCGCAGGTCGCCGCGGAGAAGCTCGCCGCCGCCGGGGAGGACCTCCTCGGCGTAGAGGTGCGCACGGGCATCGCGTCCTTCCCGGACGACGAAGTGACCGCGGCCGGCCTGATGCGAGAGGCGGAGGAAGCACTGGCGTTCGCCCAGGCGGCCTCGATCCGGGTCGCGAGCCGCAGCCTGCTCACGTAGCCGTCGAGGGCGCGCTACGCGCGGGTCGGAGCGCCAGTATTCCTACAACGCGAGTGTCGAGGCGCGCGCCCGGTCGTCCAGATGGCAGATGTCGTTCAGCATCGATACCCGCGGCTGGCTCGCACTGCCGCCCACGACGGTGACGGACGTGTTGGACATGCGGATGCGCGGCCACACGTCCTCCGGCAGGCCGAATAGGTGCGCGATGATCTGCACCAGCGTCCCGCCGTGGCTCACCACCAGCGCCGTCTCGCCCTCGTGCCGATCGAGGAGCGCGTTCACCACGGCGACGGAGCGCCGTCGCAGCCCCGCGAGGGACTCCACTTCGGGCACGGCCATCGCCCAGTCGCGGTGGTGGGCCGCCTCGCCCAGGGGCCAGCGCGCGGCCGCCTCGGCCCACGTCAGGCCCTGCGCCTGCCCGTAGTTGCGCTCCCGCAGGTCGGGCATCTCGACCAGTTCGAGGCCCAACACCTCCGCGATCGGCGCGGCCGTCGAGCGCGCTCGGAGGAGCGGGCTCGTGTAGATCGCCGCGACGTCCGCACCGGCGAAGCGGCGCGCGACCATCTGTGCCTGCGCCTCGCCGGCCTCGGTGAGCCGCAGGTCCGTCCACCCCTGGATCATGCCGCCGACATTGCCCTCGGACTCCGCGTGCCGCACGAGGATCACCGTCATCGCGTCACCGCCGCTGTGAGGTCGAGGAACTGGAGGACGATGCGATAGGTGGCGCCCCAGATGATGTGCCCCTGGTAGTCGAAGGCCGGCGTCGCGCTCGGCATCCCGTGGTCTTCCACCGGCTTCCACACCCGGCATCCCTCGTCACGGAGATGGGCCAGGGGCACGGCGAGCAGCTCGCTGACCTCGCGCGCCGCGGTGATGTGAGGAGTCACCCCCTCCGCCAGCACGCCCACGTACGGCCGGATCAGGTGGCGCGAGCCCACCGTCTCCACGTCGTCCAGCGCGCCGAGGACGCGGACTGCCTCCCGAGGCACGCCGACCTCCTCCTCCGTCTCACGGAGGGCGGTGTGCAGGAAGGACTCGTCGCCCTCGTCGCGTCGCCCACCGGGCAGGGAGATCTCGCCCTTGTGGTGGCGGACGGTGGTCGTGCGCACCTGGAAGACCACGTCCTCCGCGCCCACGGGGCCGGCGAGGAGCAGCATCACCGCCGAGGGCCGCAGGTCGCCGAGGGGGATCTCGGTCGGCGTGTAGCCCTCGAAGGCCGCGGCGAGAGGGTGATCCACGTCCCGTGCCTCTCCCTCTCGTGCTCGCGATCCTCGGACGGTGCGTTGGTGGTGGGCGCGCCGGGATTCGAACCCGGGACCGATCGGTTATGAGCCGACTGCTCTAGGCCGCTGAGCTACGCGCCCGTGCTGGGCTTCCGCCGGATCGCTCTCGGAGTTCCGCGCGTTGTCCCGCACGTCCGCCTCGTGTCCCTGCATCCTACCCGCCCTCCAGCAGAGCCGCCCATGCTGCCAGTCAACGGGGCAAACGGCGTGGGAACATCACTCGCTGTACGACCACGAATTCGGCGACTGAGAGTGGTTTAACTCGTTCTTCACGATCCGCACGACGAACACCATTAGGCGCTATCTGTTGAGGCAGTTACTGTGCACGAAACTACCAACAGCGGCGATCACCACGGACCTCACGCCGACTCGCAGCTGATCGCAACTGAAGGTCACAGTGGCGTTGAGCCTCGACTCCGACGTACGGTTCCGGGTGTCTCCCGCCGCTGCTCGCCCTGGCGTCTCGGACCGCGTGGTCGTCGCCGGACTGGTGGACGAGGTCTCCAACCGCCTGCAGATCATCCTCGGCTATGCGCAGATCCTCCACGAGCTCGCCGAGGATGAGCGCCGCGACGCCGTCACGGCTATCGAACACGAGTGCTCCAGCCTCCGCGCGATGCTCCGCTCCCTCACGGGCCGGACGAGGGACGACACCGGCCGCGGCCCGTGGCAGAGCAGCGAAGAGGCCGCCCACGAGAGCGAATGTGCCTAACTGACCCGTCAGCTCGCGCGGATGGCGGCATCCCCGGAGCGTTCGTCGGGACCGAGGATCCGCGCCAGCAGCGCGCGCCACTCAGCGAGCGTCCCGGGCTTCTCGATCGCCTCCGACGCCCCCGCGTCGAGGGCGCGCATGCGGTCTTCCTCGGCCAGCGCGGAGGAGAGCAACACGACACGCACGTCCGGGCGTGCCTCGCGTACGGCGTCGAGGTAGGCGATCGAGTCGGCGCCGCCCAGCCGGCGGTCCATGAACACGAGGGCGTCCGTCGCCGACTCGATCACCACGTCCGGCATCCGTCCCGGGTCCGTGCAGACCTCGGTGGTCGCGTCCGGCGCCACCGAGGCGAGCACCGTCCGCAGGATCACGGCGTGGTCGATGTCGTCGTCCACGATGAGGATGGGGCGTCCCGGCATCAGGACGCCGTCCCACCGGCGAGCGGGAGCGCGATCGACACGCGCGGCGCGTCCGCCTCGATCGCTCCGCCCTGCCGCTCGATGAGCACCTGCGCGAAGGCGAGCGCCTCGATCGGCGTCCCCGCGTACTGCTTGAGGGAGCCCGTCAGCGCATGCAGGGGCGTCGGGCCATGCTCCAGCGTCGCCGCCTCGAACTCCAGGCGGGCGCGCCCACCCTCGGCCACGTCGTCCACCCCCTCGACGGAGAGCCGTACCGCGAGCGGGCCCTCCCCGGCGACGGCGTCGAGGGCGTCACGGACGTGGAGCGGGTCGACCAGCACGACGCGGCGGAGCGCATCGGAGTCCTCGGGCGTCACGTGGTAGCCACCGAGGATGAGCGCGAGCGCCCCGCGCGCCGGTTCCAGCACCTTGCGGCGGGCGCGAGAGATCTGCATCAGCGCCTGGAGCATCCGATCCAGGTCGGCAGCCCCCTGGCGCAGCGAGCTGAGGGCAACCGTGCCGCCCTCGGACGTCACGCCGGCGCGCGCCAGGGCGTCCTCCAGCAGCTCTGCGGAGAGGCTCATGGTGAGCAGGGGCGACCGGAGGTCATGGGACACGGAGTAGAGCAGCGAGTCCAACAGGGCTTGCTGCACCTCGTCCTGAGCCGTGGCGGGGTCGATGGACAACACATCACCTCACCGTTTCCCGTGCAAGCATCATGGGGGCGATACGCGCACGCGACAAGGCGCAGCGATACGAGGTGTCTGACAGTGTCAGTCAGGCGACAGGACCGAGGGCCTTCCCGCCGAGGATGTGCAGGTGGAGATGATGCACGGTCTGGCCGGCGTCCTCGCCACTGTTGAAGACCAGGCGGTAGCCGCCTTCGGCCAGTCCCTGCTCTGAAGCGATGCGGGTCGCCGTGAGGACGAGGCGCCCCACCATCGCTGCGTCCGCCTCCGTCAGGGCCGCCGGCGAGGCGGGCGCGACGCCCTCGACCAGCCGGGGGACGACGAGGATGTGCGTGGGCGCGGAGGGCGCCACGTCCCGGAACGCGATGAACTCGTCGTCCTCGTAGACGCGAGTGCTCGGGATCTCGTCGCGCAGGATCTTCGCGAAGACGTTGTCCGGGTCGTACGGCACGGCGGCCCCTCTCGCTGGCAAACCGAGTCTAGGACGACACTCGCACCGCGAACGACTCCGGCCCGCGCAGCAACAGCGTGCCGCCACGCTCGATCCCGCCCGCGCCCGCCTCGATGCTGCCGTACCGTCCGAGGAGCGCGCGGAAGACGACGTCCGCCTCCAGCCGCGCGAGCGGCGCGCCGAGGCAGTAGTGGATGCTCTGGCCGAACGAGAGATGGCGCCCGCCGCCCCGCTCGAGGTCGAACGCCTCCGGGTCGGCGAACGCCTCGGGGTCACGGTTCGCCGCCCCCACCATCGCGAGCACGATCTCGCCCTGGCCGATGCGTGCGCCTCCGACCTGCACGTCTCGCGTGGCGAACCGCGCGAGGCCCTGCACGGGGCTGTCGTAGCGCAGCATCTCCTCGACGCCGTCGGGGATGCGCTCGGGGTCCTCGCGGAGGGCTGCCATCGCCTCAGGGTGGTCGAGGAGGGCGGCGAGGCCGTTGCCGATGAGGTTCGTGGTGGTCTCGTTGCCGGCGACCAGCAGGAGGATGCAGAACGCCAGCACGTCCTCCCGGCGCAGCCGGCGGCCGTCCTCCTCCGCCTGCACGAGCGCCGTGATCAGGTCATCGCGCGGGGATGCCTCGCGGGCGTCCACCTCGCGGCCGAAGTACGCGACGAGGTCCTCCACGGCGCGGCGGGTGCGAGCCTGCATCTCCTCGCTCTGGATGAGATTCGTCGTCTCCGCGATCGCGTTCGACCACTCCTTGAACTGGAGGCGGTCATCCGGGGAGATTCCGAGGAGCTCCGCGATCACGATGACCGGCAGCGGCTGCGCGAGCGCCTCCATCAGGTCGAACTCGCCCCCTCTGCCTGAGGTGGAGTCGGTCGGTGTCGCCTCGTCGAGCAGCGTGCGCGCGATGTCCTCGATGTGGGGTCGCAGCTCCTGCACCCGTCGAGGGGTGAACGCACGGCTGACGAGGGCGCGCAGGACGGTGTGCCTCGGCGGGTCGAGGCCGAGGATCGTCTCCGCCGTCGGCAGGACGGACTGCTGGCGCTGCCGCGCGATGGCGTCCGCGATGGGTCCACCGGCGTTCCGGGAGTCCGAGGAGAACGTCTCGTGGTCCCGGATCACGGCGAGGCAGTCCTCGTACCGGGTGAGGATCCAGGCCTGCAATGCGCCGCTGAAGTGCACCGGCTCGGACGCCCTCAGGCGGCCGTACTGGAGGTACGGGTTCTTCTTGAACGAGGGGACGAAGGGGTTGAAAACGACGCTGGTGGTCATGCATCCAGCGTACCGCCCGCGACCCCTCCGAGGACGAGAGGCCCCCGCGTGGCCCTCGGGGTACGCTGGATGGAGGAGCCCCACTCCTCCCGGCATACACACCAGCGCCCCCCTCGCACGCGGAGAGCAGCAGCGCATGACCAGCGGCGCGCCCACGCCCCTCTTCACCCCCGAACGACAGCTCACGGAGATGCACTCGCGCCCGCCCTATGGGCGCCTGCGCCGCTGGGTACCGATGGCCTGGACGGTCATCCTCCTGTGGCTGCGCTGGCGCTGGCTGCGCGTGAAGCGCCGGATCTATGGCGTGGACGCGATGGCAGGCGCCACGCACCGGTTCCACGTGGACGCCGCCGAGGCCGTCGTGAACCGCGCGATCCGGCAGCAGGGGCTGATCATCAAGACCTGCCAGTTCCTCGGCAGCCGCGCCGACATCCTGATGGACGAGTACGTCCGCACGCTCTCGCTGGTCCATGACCGCGTGCCGCCCCGGCCGTGGTCGGAGATGAAGCCGATCATCGAGGACGAGCTGGCCGGCAACGTCGAGGACCTCTTCGCCGAGTTCGATACCCGCGCGATCGCGGCGGCCTCCCTCGCCCAGGTCTACCGCGCCCGCCTGCACGACGGCACGGACGTGGCCGTGAAGGTGCAGTACCCCGGCATCGAGAAGATCGTGACGTGGGACCTGCAGGTCATCGGATTCCTCGCGAACGTCTGGGCACGCCTCGAGACGGTGATCGACTTCCGGCCCGTCGCGCAGGAGATGGCGCGCAACGCCCCCGAGGAGGTCAACTTCGTCCACGAGGGCCGCGCTGCCGAGAGGATCGCCGCGACCCTGGAAGGCCGCGACGACGTGGTCATCCCCGGCATCTACTGGGAGCTCTCGACCCGCCGCGTCCTGACCATGGATTACCTCGACGGGATCAAGATCACCAACGTCGAGGCCCTCCGCGCCGCCGGGATCGATCCCGCACAGGTCGCGGACACCCTCGTCGACCTGTTCAACACGATGATCCTCAAGAACGGCGCGTTCCACGCGGACCCGCACCCCGGCAACCTGTTCGTCGTGCCGCCCGCGAGGCCCGGGGGCAAGGCGAAGATCGGTCTCGTGGACTTCGGACTGACCAAGGCGATCCCGGACGAGTTCCGCCAGCAGCTGATCGTCCTGACCAGCGCGATCATCGCGGAGCAGCCGGAGGCCGTGTACACCTCCATGAGCGGCATGGGCTTCCGCACCCGTGACGACAACGTGGAGACCTACAACGCGCTGGGCGAGGCGTTCCTCGGCGACGTGCTGCGCTCCGGGCAGGCGTATGCCGACCAGGCGATGATGGCGGAGATCAACCAGCGGATGGGCCGCGTCCTCAGGGCCAACCCGCTGATCGACATCCCCGGCGATGTGCTCCTCATCGCCCGCGTCATGGGACTGCTCTCCGGCCTCGGCCGTGCGCTCGACTCGAAGACGGACCTGCTGGACGCCCTCCTGCCGTACCTCGACCCGGACGCGGAGGCGGTGTAGCCACCTCCGCACCAGTCGCGGGCTCGCCTAGCGGGAGAGCGCCGTCTCATCCGCGAGCCGCCCGAGCTTCTGTGGGTTGCGCATCACGTAGAGGCGCGTCACGCGGCCCTCGACCGTCTCGATGGTGACCACGGAGCGGCCGTCGTCGGGCACGTCGAACACGAGGGCGGGCCCACCGTTGATCTGCGCTCGCACCACGCTGAAGCCGGGCGCATGCCGTTCGAGGGCGCTGAGTAGCGTCGCGATCCTCGCCGCGCCCTCCACGGGCTGCCGGAACGTGGTCGCCAGCCCGCCTCCGTCGCCCACGAGGACGGCGTCCGGCGCGAGCACCTCCAGCAGCGCCTCGAGCTGGCCGGTGTGGAGCGCGGCCATGAACCGGTCCAGCACCTCGGCCTGCTCGCTTCGATCGACCTCCATCCGAGGACGGCGCGCGGCGACGTGCTCCCGCGCACGGTGGGCGATCTGGCGGACCGCCGCCGGGGACTTCCCCAGCGCCTCGCCGATCTCGCCGTAGGAGACGTCGAAGACCTCGCGGAGCACGAAGACGGCACGCTCCGTCGGCGCGAGCGTCTCGAGCACGGTGAGCATCGCGATCGAGACGCTCTCCGCCAGCTCGACATCCTCGGCGATGTCGGGACTCGTGAGGAGCGGCTCGGGGAGCCACTCGCCCACGTACTCTTCGCGCCGCCGCGAGACCGTGCGCAGCAGGTTGAGGGCCTGCCGCGTCACGATCCGCACGAGGTAGGCGCGCGGGTCGCGCACCTCGGCCCGGTCGACCTCGGCCCACCGCAGCCACGTCTCCTGCACCACGTCCTCGGCATCGGCGGCGGAGCCGAGCATCTCGTACGCGACCGTGAAGAGCAGGCTGCGGTGGGTGACGAAGGGGTCGTCGCTCATGCTGGAGAGGCTACGCCCGCGCCCACGGCGCTGCCCGTCCGGAGCGGCGGCAGCCCGCAGGACTCCGCGAAGCCCTCCGAGGTGATGCCGAGCGCGACGTTCGCGCGACTCGTGAGGTTGGCGGCGGCGATGTACGCCGTCAGCTCCACCAGCGCGGACGGCCCGAGCTGTCCGAGCAACCGCGCCGACAGCTCGTCCGTCACCGTGGGCGGCGTCTGGGTCATCGCCTCCGCGTACTCCAGCACGTCCCGCTCGAGGGGCGTGAACACGGCAGAGTCGCGCCACCTCGGCACCTCGCGGGCCTTCTCCATGTCGAGCCGCTCGTTGTGCGCCTGGAAGTAGCCGTAGTCGAGGCAGAAGCTGCAGCCGACCTGCGCCACCGTCGCCATCTGGGCGAACGACTTCAGCTGCCGGTCGCACGCATCCCACTTCTCGGCCTTACCGAAGAATCCGAAGAACGTCTTCATCACCGCCTGGTTGTGCCACATCACGCCGAGGGACCGCGGGACGTGGCCGAGCTTCTTCTTGCTGAACCGCTTCGCCACCATCCCGAAGATGCCGGTGATCTCGGCCTGGGGCACACGCGCATTGCTGGTCATGTCACCTCCTACTGGTGCACTCCCCGGGGGAACCTTCCCCTGTCGCCCATACGACACCGGCCGCCCACGGTTTGTGACAGGGGCCCGCGGTTTGTGACATCAGGGTTGTGACCTAACGGGTCGAGGTAGCCGCCCTCGGCCTCCGGATGCTGTAATCGGCGCATGACCCGACCTCGCCCCTCCCGCGCGACCGAGGACTCCAACCGGCGGATGCTGCGCGCCCGCGACGCGATGGACCGCGCGTACTCGGAACCCCTCGACGTCCGCGCGCTGGCGAGCATCGCGTGTGTCTCCGAGGCGCACTTCATTCGCGTGTTCCGCGCGACGTTCGGGGAGACGCCCCACCGCTACCTCCAGCGGCGGCGCGTGGAGCGGGCGATGCACCTGCTCCGCGAGAGCGATCGGAGCATCACGGAGATCTGCCTGGATGTCGGGTTCAGCAGCCTCGGCACGTTCAGCCGGACGTTCACCTCGATCGTCGGGCAAACGCCCTCGGCGTACCGGGAGGACGCCGTGCTGATGCCGGTGCCGAGCTGCTTCGTGAAGGTGTGGGGCCGCCCGATGGGGACGATGCCGGGGAGCCGCGCCGGGAGCCAAAGCACAGCAGTTTCGGAGAAGCGAGCCGGCGGAGTGCAGGGATAGCCTGAGCGCATGATTACTCGACTCGCACTCACGCAACTCTACGTGCTCGACCAGCAGGAGGCGCTCGACTTCTACTGCGGGATCCTCGGGATGGAGGTCCGCAGCGACTTCGACCTCGGGTTCATGCGCTGGCTCACGATCGCGGTCCCCGGCGACCCCAACGAAGTGCTCCTCGAACTGCCCGTCCGCCCGTACCTGGACGACGACGCGAACCAGGAGATCCGCAACCTCGTCACCCGCGGGGCCGGTGGCGGCTGGCTCGGGTTCGACACGGACGACGCCGAGAAGCTCCACGCGGAACTCGCGTCGAAGGGCGTCGAGGTGGTGGACCCGCCAACCAAGCGCTTCTACGGCACGGACTTCGGTATCCGCGACCCCTTCGGCAATCCCATCCGCATCACCGAGCGCGCCGCGATCATCGGCGACCCCGCCGAGGATGGGACGATGGACCCCGGGAAGTTCCGCGGCCCGAACGACTAGCCCCGATCGAGGGAGGCCCGATGAAGTTCACGACGACGATCCACCAGGAGCCCGGGAAGAACCACGCCGGCATCCCCGTCCCACCGGAGGTGATCGAGGAGCTCGGCGCGGGGAAGCGCCCGGCCGTCGTCGTGACCATCGGCGGGCACACCTACCGCAACAGCATCGGTTCCATGGGCGGGCACTCCGTGATCTCGTTGAGCGCGGCGAACCGCGAAGCCGCCGGCGTGGTGGGCGGCGACAAGGTCGAGGTCACGATCGAGCTCGACACCGCGCCGCGCGAGGTCGACGTGCCGGAGGACCTCGCGGCGGCGCTGAAGCAGGACGCCGCGGCGGCGGCCGCCTTCGAACCGCTGTCCTACAGCCGCAAGTCGCGGATCGTGCTCTCCGTGGAGGGTGCGAAGACCGAGGAGACGCGCCAGCGCCGGATCGCGAAGGCGGTCGAGGACCTCAAGGCCGGGAAGGCGTAACCACCGTCCGCCATCGGAGCGCCATCGACGCTCCGTCTCCCCCTCACAAGCCGTCCATCACCAGGCGTCAGTCTGCCTTCCGTGGAAGCAGACCGGGTACGACGCGCCTCGGGATGCCGCTCGGGATACCGGAAATTTGTGAGGCCGACCCCCTTGACCGCTCGGCCTTAGTGAATGAGTATTCATCACTCTGAACCATCGTTCAGTTGGATGAATGCTCCCTCAGATGGTGACTTGCGTCACAAAGTTCGCGGCACGACGATCGCCGAGGCGAGCCCGCACTTCGAGGTCATGATGGCCAAACTGCCCGACCGGTACATGGAGGAGCGACGCCAGGAGATCCTGGACGCCGCCAGCGCCGTCTTCGTGGAGAAGGGCTACGCCAACGCCACGATGAACGACATCGCGGCGCGCGCGGACGTCTCCACTGGCTCCATCTACCGCTACTTCGAGAACAAGCGCGACCTGATCGCCGCTGCGACCAACCAGTGCGTCGAGGGCGACCTCGAACGGTGGTCGACGGAGTTGCCGCAGGGCGTCTCGCCGGGGATGGCATTCCTCGCGCTCGGTCAGCAGACGCGCGACCGCTTCACGTCCGAGAGTCACATCGCGGAGTGCGTCCTGCGGCTGGAGTCCTACCTCGCCTGCCTGCGCGACCCTGAGCTGCGCGAGCAGGTGGTCCCGATCATGGAGGCGTCCGTGCGCCTGCTGGCGGACTACATCCGCGGCGCGCAGGAGTCCGGCGAGCTCAACCCTTCGCTGGACGCGGACGCGTTCGCGCGGTTCCTCCATGTCGTCGGCGCCGGGATCGGCGCCCATTCTGTCGTCTACGGTCCCGAGTTCGACACGGACTCGGCCTGGAACCAGCTGATCCAGCTGGCGTCGTTGTGGTTCACCGAGGACTTCCGGTCCCGGATGCAGCAAGGCATGGACGCATCCATGCCGGGCAATGGAGCAGACAAGTGAACAGCCTGGGCTTTACCGGCCGTCTCTCCACGTGGAGCGCCCACCACCACTGGGTGGTGATCGCCGCGTGGATCATCGGCCTGGTCGCGATCTCCGCCGTGAGCAGCGCGACCGGCTCCAACCTGACCACGGACATCTCCTTCACCAGCGCACCAGACTCGCAGGTCGCCCGTGAGCTGCTGGAGGACGCCCGCGGCGGAACAGAGCAGTTCTGGGAACAGGTGGTCGTCCAGTCAGACACCCTGACCGTGGACGACCCGGAGTTCCAGACGTTCGTCACTGACCTGACCGCCGCGATCCGTGGCACGGACCAGGCGGTCGATCCGCAGAACGTCTTCAACTTCTACGAGGCGCCCGAGGAGATCAAGGCCACCCTGGTCTCCGACGACCGCCACACCACGATCATCCCCTCCCTCCTCGACGGCGGGCTGGACGAGGCGACGAAGAACGTCGTCGCGCTGGAGGACACCCTCCACCAGTTCAACGGCGAATCCGGCTCGGGGTTCCTCGTCGTCACGGGCGGCTTCGCCTCCGTGAACCAGGCCTTCACCGAGGCCGCCGAGGCCGACCTGGGCGCCGAGTTCAAGGCACTGCCGGTCGCGCTGCTGATCCTCATCGCGGTGTTCGGCGCGGCGGTGGCGGCGTTGCTCCCGATGATCCTCGCGTTCGTCGCGATCGGGATCACATTCGGGCTGATCGCGGTCATCTCGCAGGTCTTCGAGATGTCGTTCTTCGTCACCAACGTGATGACGATGATCGGCCTCGCGGTCGGGATCGACTACGCGCTGTTCGTCATCGCCCGCTACCGCGAGGAGCGGCGGCACGGCCGCGGGAAGTACGAGGCGATCGGGATCGCCGGGGACACCGGCGCCCGCGCGGTGCTGTTCTCTGGCCTGACGGTGGTCATCGCCCTCTTCGGGATGTTCGTGGTGCCCACCAGCATCTTCCAGTCGTTCGCGGTGGGCGCGTCCGCGGTGGTGCTGGTCACGATCCTGCAGTCCGTGACGCTGCTGCCGGCCGTGCTGAGCATCGTCGGCGACCGTATCAATTCCCTCTCGGTCCCGGTCCTCGGCCGGACGAAGACGACCGAGGAGGAGGACCGCGGCTTCTGGGCCAGCACGGCGCGGTTCGTGATGGCGAACCCGTGGCCCATGATGCTGGGATCCGCGGCGCTGCTGATCGTGCTCGCGATCCCGTACTTCAGCATCAGCCTGGGCGCCTCCGGCACCGCGTCGCTGCCCGCGGAGTTCGACGCCCGCAAGGCATTCGACATCCTCGACGAGAAGTTCTCGGCCGGGCTCATCCAGCCGACGGACATCGTGATCCAGGCGGACGACGTCAACGACCTGTCCGTGCAGGCCGCGATCGCGGACCTGCAGGCCGCCCTCGCAGCGGACGAGCGCTACTCGCTGGTGAACAGCGTGGAGACCTTCCCGGACCGCAACGACCTCGCGGTGGTGCAGGTCGCCGTCCCCGGTGAGTCGGCCAGCGACGAGGCGATCTCGGCGATGAAGTTCATCCGCTCGGACATCGTCCCCGCCGCGTTCGAGGGCGTCGACGCGGATGTCTACGTCGGCGGGCCGACGGCAGGGAACTCGGACTTCTTCGACGTGGTGGACCAGTTCACCCCGTGGGTGTTCGCGTTCGTCCTCGGTTTCTCGTTCGTCCTGCTGACCCTGATCTTCCGGTCACTGGTGGTGCCCGTGAAGTCGATCATCATGAACCTGCTGTCCGTGGGCGCGTCCTACGGCGTGGTGGTCGCGATCTTCCAGTGGGGCTGGCTCGCTGACCCCCTCGGCTTCACGCAGGTCGAGAGCATCGAGGCGTGGCTCCCGCTGTTCATGTTCACGATCCTGTTCGGCCTGTCGATGGACTACCACATCTTCCTGCTGAGCCGGATCCGCGAGCGGTTCGACGAGACCCACGACAACACGGAGTCAGTCGCGTTCGGCCTGCGCCGCACAGCGAACATCATCACCGGCGCGGCGGCCATCATGGTCGCGGTGTTCAGTGGCTTCGCCCTGGGCGACATGCCGATGTTCCAGCAGATCGGCCTCGGGCTTGCCGTTTCGGTCTTCCTGGACGCGACGATCGTCCGCACCATCCTGGTGCCGGCGACCATGCGCCTGCTGGGTGACCGCAACTGGTGGATGCCCTCGTGGCTCAACTGGCTTCCCGACCTCCGCGTGGAGCGCGAGCCCGCAAGCCGCGAGGCCTCCCCGGCCGGGGCGGGCGGCGACTAACCCCGAGCGCCGCTCGCATCGAGCCCCCTCCGCCCCCTGTTCCGCTCCCCGCGCGGAACAGGGGGCTTCCTTCTGTGCTCGGCGAGAGCGCCCTACCCCTCCGACACCTCGCGCAGGCGGCGCTCCAGGTACCGGCGCTCCACGTCGTTCTGGCACCACTGGAGGGCGGCCCGGTAAGCCTCGACGGCCTCGGACGCGCGGCCGGCGCGGCGGAGCAGGTCCGCACGAGCGGCGTGGTAGAGGTGGTACTCCTCGAGCGTGCGTTCCTCGGCGACGGCGTCGAGGAGCGCAAGGCCTGCCTCGGGCGTACTGGCCATGGCGACCGCAACGGCGCGGTTGAGGCGGACGACCGGCGAGGGCTGGATCCGCTCCAGCACGCGGTACAGCGCGGCGATCTCCGCCCAGTCCGTGTCCGCCGCGGTGGCCGCGGCGCCGTGGACCGCGGCGATCGACGCCTGGACGACGTATGCACCCACGCTCCCTGTCGCGTACGCCCGCTCGAGGAGCCTCGCGCCCTCCTCGATGAGCGGCCGGTCCCACAGCCCGCGGTCCTGCTCCTCGAGCGTCACGAGGTCGCCCGAGGCCGAGACGCGGGCGTGGCGTCGAGAGTGGTGGAGGAGCATCAGCGCGAGGAGGCCGAGCACCTCCGGCTCGCGGGACATGAGCTCGGTGAGCAACCGGCCGAGGCGGATCGCCTCCTCGGCGAGGTCGACCCGTACGAGGTCCGCGCCGGTCGTCCCGGTGTAGCCCTCGTTGACGATCAGGTAGACGACCGCCAGCACGGAGTCGAGACGGTCCGGGAGGCCCTCGGCGGGCGGGACGCGGTAGGGGATGCGGGCGTCGCGGATCTTCCGCTTCGCGCGCACGATCCGCTGCGCCATCGTCGCCTCCGGCACGAGGAAGGCGCGGGCGATCTCGGGCGTGGTCAGGCCGCATAGCGTGCGGAGGGTGAGGGCGACCCGTGCCTCCGGAGCGAGCGCGGGGTGGCAGCAGGTGAAGATGAGCCGGAGGCGGTCGTCCGCGACCGGGCTGTCGTCGACCGGCTCGGGCGGGACACCCTCCTGGTCCGTGAGCAGCGCGCCGAGGGCGTCCAGCTTCGCGGTGAACCGCTGGTCGCGGCGGATGCGGTCGATCGCCTTGCGGCGGGCGGTCGTGGTGAGCCAGGCGTCCGGGTTCGCGGGGACGCCCTCGCGCTCCCAGTGGTCGGCGGCACTCGTGATCGCGTCCTGCAGCGCGTCCTCAGCGAGGTCGAAGTCGCCGCAGGAGCGGATGAGCGTCGCCATGAGGCGGCCGTGCTCGCGGCTGAAGACCTCCGCGAGCACCTCGGACGCGTTCGTCATGCCCGCCACCCCTACCCGCCGCCGAGCTCGAGGACGGGACGCACCTCGACGCAGCCGGCGACCGCTGCCGGTATGCGTCCGGCCACCGCGAGGGCATCCTCCCCGCTGTCGAACAGCGCGAGGGAGAAGCCACCGAGTTGCTCGCGCGTCTCCTCGAACGGTCCGTCCGTGAGGAGCGCCTGGCCGTCGCGCACTCGGACGGTCGTCGCCGACGAGACGGGGGCGAGCCCGGCGGTCAGCTGTAACCGGCCCTCGGAGGCCAGCTCACGGCGGAGGGCCTCCGACTGATCGGACGTCTCCGGGGTCATGAGGCCGGGGAGCAAGGCCTCGTCGGTGTAGACCAGCAAGAGGTACCGCATCCCCGGCCTCCTTCCTCGGGCGCTTGTCGCTGCTACTGCATCTCGAGCACGGGACGGATCTCGACGCTGCCGGACGTCACGTTCGGGAACTTCTTCGCCCACTCGATCGCGGCATCCAGGTCCGGGACGTCGAGGATGTAGAAGCCCCCGAGCTGCTCCTTCGTCTCCGCGAACGGTCCGTCCGTGACCTCCGGCTTCCCACCGCGCACGCGCACGGTCCGGGACGTGGCGACCGGCTGGAGGGCCTCACCTCCGCGGTTCACGCCAGAGGAGACGGTCTCGCCGTCGACGGCGAACCAGCGCCCCATCATCTCCTCGGACTCGTCGCCGTTCGCCTCGTCGTCGTAGAGGAGGAATGCGTACTTCATGGTGATGCCTTTCGATGTCGCGCTCGCGGAGGTGGCCCGGTGCCGCCTCTCCCCAGTACGACGCACGGACATGCGCCAGATCGACAGGCATCATGACGGATTCCGCTGACGGACGTGAGGATGCTTCGTGTTACCGTCACGGCATGACGACGGAGGGGACGGCTCAGCGCTTCCGACCGGTGATCGAGGGCCGCGAGCCCTCGCAGCACCCCTCCGTCGAGCACGCGCGGTCGCTGCTGCGCTCTCCGAGCGCGCTCCAGGACCTTGCCGATGCGCTCGCCGCGGGCGTCGAGGGCGGCGCGAACGACGTGCTCGTCGAGCGAGGATCGCGGCTGCTCTACGCCACCGACGCCTCGATCTACGAGATGGAGCCGGTGGCCGTCGTCTTCCCTCGCAGCGCGCAGGACGTAAGCCACGTCGTCCGGACGGCGCGCGAGCACGGCGTCCCGATCCTCCCGAGGGGCGCCGGGACGAGCCTCGCCGGGCAGGGAGTCAACCACGCGGTCGTACTGGACTTCTCGCGCCACATGGCGCGCGTGCTGGAGATCGACGCCGCGGGTCAGACGGCGCGCGTCCAGCCCGGGGTGGTCCTCGACCGGTTGAGCAAGGAGGCGCGCCCGCACGGCCTGCACTACCCGATCGACCCGTCCACGAAGAACCGCGCCACCATCGGCGGCGGGATCGGGAACAACTCCTGCGGGGCGCACTCCGTGCGGTACGGGAAGACCTCGGACCAGGTGCTCTCGATCACCGCGGTCCTGTCGGACGGCTCCGTCGTCACGTTCGACCGCAAGTCCGGCGACGACCTCGAGCGGATCCTCGACACCCCGGGCGTCGAGGGCGACCTGTACCGCGCGGTGCGGGACCTGGCTGCCGAGCACGCCGACGAGATCGCGGAGCGCTACCCGGACATCCGCCGCCGCGTCTCCGGCTACAACCTCGACGCCTTCGTGGACTCGTCCTCGATGGACCTGGGTCAGATGGTCGTCGGTTCGGAGGGGACCCTCGCGATCGTGGTCGAGGCGACGATGCGGCTCGCGCCGATCCCGCCGGTGAAGGGCGTGGTCGCCCTGCACTACCCCACCGTGGTGGACGCGTGCCGGGCGGTGCCGGACGCCCTCGGGCATCAGCCCGCCGCCGTCGAGCTCGTCGACCGCACGATCATCGAGCGGTGTCGCGCGAGCATCGGCTACGCCTCCCTCGTCGAGTTCGTGCAGGGCGACCCCGGTGCGCTCCTGCTGATCGAGACCGACGGCGAGACCGCCGCCGAGGTCCACGCCACGCTGGACGCGATCGGCGCGGGCATGGTGCGCGAGGGCGGTGCGTACGCCGGGGTAGTGTTCACCGACCCGGGCGAGCAACTGCGCCTCTGGCGGATGCGGGAGGCCGGCCTCGGCATCCTCATGAGCGTGCGCGGGGACACGAAGCCGGTCGCCACGGTCGAGGACGCCGCCGTCCCGCCGGAGCGCCTGGGCGACTTCGTCGAGCGGTTCGACGCCCTCGTACGGCGGCACGGCACGACGGCCGCGTACTACGGACACGCCTCCGAGGGCTGCCTGCACATCCGGCCGGCGGTCAACGTGAAGGACGCTGACGGCCTCGCGATGGTGCGCTCGATCACCTCGGAGGTCGCGGACCTCGTGATCGAGTTCGGGGGATCGCTCTCCGGCGAGCACGGCGACGGCATCCTGCGCGGCGTCTACACGGAGCGCATGTTCGGGCCACGACTGACCGAGGCGTTCCGGCGCGTGAAGCGCGCGTTCGACCCGGACGGCATCCTCAACCCCGGCAAGATCGTGGACACGCCCGCGCTGGACGACAATCTGCGCCTCGCGCCGTGGACCGTGAACGGGGACATCCGCACGGTCTTCGACTGGTCATGGGAGGGCGGCATCGCCCGCGCGGCGGAGCAGTGCAACGGCCAGGGCGCCTGCCTGAAGGACGCCGGGACCATGTGCCCCTCCTTCATGGTCACGCACGACGAGGAACACTCCACCCGAGGGCGCGCGAACCTCCTGCGGCAGGCGCTCAACGGCGCCCTCCCCCGCTCCGAGATCACGGGCGATCGCATGTTCGAGGCGCTGGACCTGTGCGTGGAGTGCAAGGCCTGCAAGTCGGAGTGTCCGTCCGGCGTGGACATGGCGAAGCTCAAGTACGAGGTGATGACACAGCGCCACCGCGAGCACGGGCTCCCGCTGCGCGACCGCATCTTCGGCCGCATCGGCACGTTCAACCGCCTCGCGAGGTACCTCGGGCCGCTGCGGATGCTCGTGAACCTCGGCGGGTCGTTCGGGCCGGCGCGGCAGCTCATGCACGACCGGCTGGGCATCCACCGCGAACGCCCGCTCCCCCGCTTCGCGCGGCAGCCGTTCAGCGCGTGGTTCGAGGGCCACACGCAGCAGGAGCCGGCGCCGCGCGGCGAGGTCGTGTTTTATGTCGACTCCTTCACCGAGGCGAACCACCCCGAGGTCGGCCGCGCCGCCGTCCACGTCCTCAACGCCCTCGGCTACGCCGTGACCGTGATCCCCCAGCTCGGTTGCTGCGGCCGTCCGCTGATCTCGAAGGGCCAGCTGGACACCGCGCAGCAGTGGGCACGCGCGAACGTCCGCCGCCTCGCCCCCTACGCGGGCCGAGGCGTCCCGATCGTGGGGACGGAGCCCTCCTGCATCCTCACGCTGCGCGACGAGTACCCCGACCTGCTGGAGGGCGACGAGGTCCGCGAGGTCGCGCGACAGGCACTGCTCGTGGATGAGCTGATCGCGCAAATCGCGTCCGAGGACCGCACGGTCGGCGAGCGCTTCCGGAGCGTCGCGGCGAGCGCGCTCCTCCACGGGCACTGTCACCAGAAGGCGACCGCGGGGATGGAGTCCACGCTGACGGTACTGGCGCTGGTGCCAGGGCTGGAGACGACGCTGGTGGACTCCGCCTGCTGCGGGATGGCCGGCTCCTTCGGCTTCGAGACCGAGCACTATGAGATCTCCCGCGCGATGGCGGAGCGCTCGCTGTTGCCGGCGGTGATGGCTGCCTCGGCGGACACGGAGGTCCTCGTCACGGGGGTCTCCTGCCGCCAGCAGATCGCGCACTTCTCCGGCCGGCGGCCCCGGCACGTGCTGGAGCTGCTGGCGGACGCCCTCCAGGAGTAGTCGCGACGCAAGCGAGCATCGACCGGACGTGACACCGGCGGGAGAATGGCCGACCCTTCGCCCCCAGCGAAGGTACGCGAAGACGGACAGCGGTGCGGAGGCCTCGTGCATTCAGGCGGACAACGACGCCAGGGCGCGCAGATCGGCAACCTCCGCATCCGCCGAGGGCGACGCCAGCGCCAGGTGGTGCAGGTCCAGCGCCCCGTCGTGCGTCGACCTCGACGGCCCGGGATGGCCTCCCTGCTCGCCGGGTTCCTCATCCTGATCGCGGTGGGGACGCTGCTGCTGTGGCTGCCGATCGCGAGCCGGGAGGAAGGCAGCGTCCCGCTGCTGACGGCCCTCTTCACCGCCACGTCCGCCGTCTGCGTGACCGGCCTCGTGGTAGTGGACACCTATGACTACTACACGCTGTTCGGGCAGATGGTGATCCTGGGGCTGATCCAGCTCGGCGGGCTCGGGTTCATGGCGTCCTCGACGCTGCTCATCCTCGCCCTCGGGCGCCGCGTGTCCGTCTCGCAGCGCGTCGTCACCACCAGCCTCACGGGGACCCTCGGCGCGAGCTCGGTCGCCGACCTCCTCAAGCGGATCGTGATCATGACCGTGGCGTTCGAGGTGGTCGGGACCGTCGTCCTCACGGTCCTCTTCATGGCCCACGACGGCTCGGCGGAGCCCCGGACGTTCTGGCGAGCGCTCTTCATCTCGGTCTCCGCGTTCAACAACGCGGGCTTCGACATCGAGGGAGGTGGACGCAACCTGATCGGCTTCGCGGGGAACCCGTTCGTCCTGGTCACGGTGGCGCTGCTCACGCTCGGTGGAAGTCTCAGTTACGCGGTGCTCTGGGACGTCCAACAGAAGCGCCGATGGCGGACGCTGACGCTGAACTCCAAGATGGTCCTCAGCACGTTTGGAGCGCTGATCGTCCTGGGCGCGGTGGTCATTTTCGTCCGGGAGGCGTTCGCCAACGGGACGCTGGAACCACTCGCGCTGCCGGAAGCCCTGATCGTCTCCGTTGCCGAATCCGCCTACGCGCGCACCTCGGGCTTCACGGCATTCAACCTGGGCGGCGCGGAGCCGGAAGTGCTCCTGCTGATGTCCGGCCTCATGTTCATCGGTGGCGCGTCGGGGTCGACGGCAGGCGGCATCAAGGTGAACACGTTCACGACACTCTTCGCGACGATCATCGCCTCGATCCGCGGGCGCGAGCACGTCCAGCTGTTCGAGCGCGAGATCCCGTGGGACCTGGTGAACCGCGCCCTCACCGTCGCCCTGCTCTCCGTCGCGATCTGCTTCGCCGTGGTCTTCGTGCTGATGGCGACGAACGACGTGGACTCGATCGACCTCATCTTCGAGACGGCGTCCGCGTTCGGGACTACGGGCCTCTCGACGGGCATCACCGGTACGCTGAATGCCGCCGGCCAGCTCACGCTCATCGTCGCGATGTTCATCGGACGCGTCGGGCCACTGACGATCGCCCTCGCGCTGTCCGCGCGGTTCACCGCGCGGGAGCGAATCCGCTACCCGGAGGCGGAGATCAACATCGGATGACCACCACCTCCCCAGTCACGCACCACCGAGGTGTCACGCACCGCCACAGCCTCGCGCACCTCCGAGGGATCGCGCACGTCCTCGGCACGGGCACACAGCACAGGAGTCCTCGATGAAAGAGAACGTCGCCGTCCTGGGCCTGGGCCGCTTCGGCGCGGCCGTCGCCACGGAGCTCGTCCAGCTCGGGCACGAGGTCCTCGGCATCGACTCGGACATCGCGACGGTGCAGCAGCTCTCGAACGAGCTGACACACGTGGTGCAGGCGGAAGCCACCGACGAGGAGGCCCTGCTCCGCCTGGGCATCCAGGAGTACGACGCCGCCGTGGTCGGGATCACGGAGAACCTGGAGACCAGCATCCTCGCGACGCTGCTCCTGAAGCGGCTGGGTGTGAAGCGCGTGGTGGTGAAGGCACGCAACGGCACGCACGGCGAGATCCTCACGCGCGTGGGCGCCGACCGCGTGGTCTACCCGGAGCGGGACACCGGCCTCCGCGTGGCCCACTCCTGGTCCTCCCTCGACATCACGGACTCGCTCGACGTGGTGGAGGGGTACTCGATCAGCAAGGTGGTCGTGCCGGTCGAGCTCGTGGGCAAGACCGTGCAGGAGGCGATCCTCGACCGGGAGTTCAACGTCACCCTGCTCCTCCTCTCGCGCGGGGAACGGGTCACGGTGTACCCCTCCTCCAGCGAGATCCTCCGGGCCGGCGACGTGATGGTCATGTCCGGCGCGATGGCGGATATGGAGCGCTTCTTCAGCAGCCTCCAGCCCCGGAACTAGCCCACTATTCCAGGCGATGTAACGCGTTCGGTGTCGGTTACGCGGGCGATAGCGAAGCCTTGACCACAGAGGGCTAGACTCGATGTATGACCACTCGCGAATCCGATCCGACTCCCCTCCCCTCCCCTGACGTCCCTGACTGGGTCGACACGCAAGAGTGGATCGACGCCCTCCGTGACGTGCACCGCAGCCGCGGCCCCGAGCGGGCCTCGAGCCTGCTGGAGGCCCTCCAGATCGCGGCGCAGCGCATGGGCGTGCCGCTCCCTGTCACCTCCCGCACCCCGTACGTGAACACGATCCCCGTCGACCTCCAGCCGGCCTACCCCGGCACGCTCGAGGTCGAAGACCGGATCAAGAGCATCATCCGGTGGAACGCCCTCGCGATGGTCTCGGAGGCGAACGACCGGTACCCGGGCATCGGCGGGCACATCTCGACCTACGCCTCGGCGGCGACGCTGTACGAGGTGGGCTTCAACCACTTCTTCCGCGGGCCTGACCACCCCGGCGGCGGCGACCTGGTCTACTTCCAGGGACACGCCTCCCCCGGCATCTACTCGCGCGCCTACCTCGAGGGCCGGCTGTCGCCGAAGGAGCTGCACGCCTTCCGCCGCGAGTTCGCGGGCGGGGTGTCCTCCTACCCGCACCCGTGGCTGATGCCGGACTTCTGGCAGTTCCCCACGGTGTCGATGGGCATCGGGCCGCTGACGGCGATCTACCAGGCGCGGTTCCTGAAGTACCTGGAGCACCGCGGGCTGAAGGAGAACGGCCAGCGCGTCTGGTGCTTCCTCGGCGACGGCGAGACGGACGAGCCGGAGTCGCTCGGCGCGATCTCGCTCGCGGCGCGCGAGCGGCTCGACAACCTCGTGTTCGTCGTGAACTGCAACCTGCAGCGGCTGGACGGCCCGGTGCGCGGCAACGGGCAGATCATCCAGGAGCTGGAGGCGGTCTTCCGCGGCGTCGGCTGGAACGTGGTGAAGGTGATCTGGGGCAACGACTGGGACCCCTACCTGGAGTCCGAGCACGGCGACCTGCTCGCGCGGCGTATGGCGGAGATCGTGGACGGCGAGTACCAGAAGTACTCGGTCGCCGGCGGCGCCTACATCCGCGAGAACTTCTGGGGCGTGGACCCGCGCCTGGAGCGCATGGTGAAGGACGTGCCGGACGACCAGCTGTGGCGCATGCGCCTCGGCGGGCACGACACGGAGAAGGTCTACGCCGCCTACCTGAACGCCACCGAGACCCGCGGGATGCCGACCGTCATCCTCGCCCGCACGATCAAGGGCTACGGCCTGGGCGAGGCGGGCGAGGGCCGCAACATCACCCACCAGCAGAAGCACCTGAACACGCAGGAGCTGATCAGCTTCCGCGACCGCTTCAAGATCCCGCTCTCCGACGAGGAGGTCGCGGAGGCGCCCCTCTACCGCCCCGCCGCCGACAGCGTGGAGGCCACCTACCTGAAGGAGCGCCGGCGCGCCCTGGGCGGATCGCTGCCGCGGCGCGTGGTGCGCAACGCCACCCTGCCGGCGCCGTCCTCGGAGGCGTTCGGGGAGTTCATCGGCGGCTCGGGCGGCCGCGAGGCCTCGACCACGATGGTGCTCGTGCGCATCCTCGCCGCGCTGATGCGCGACCCCGCGGTCGGGAAGCAGGTGGTGCCCATCGTGCCGGACGAGGCACGCACCTTCGGGATGGACTCGTTCTTCCGCAGCTTCGGCATCTACTCCTCGCGCGGCCAGGTCTACGAACCGGTCGACCGAGAGAACCTGCTCTACTACCACGAGACCACCGACGGCCAGGTGATCGAGGAAGGCATCACCGAGGCGGGGTCGATGGCCTCGTTCCTCGCGGCGGGCACCTCCGCGGCGACGGCGGGCATCACGACGATCCCGTTCTTCATCTTCTACTCGATGTTCGGGATGCAGCGCGTGGGCGACTTCGTCTGGGCGGCCGCGGACGCGCGCACGCGCGGCTTCATGGTCGGCGGCACGGCCGGCCGCACGACCCTGAACGGCGAAGGCCTGCAGCACCAGGACGGCCACTCGCACGTCCTTGCCTCCGTCGTGCCGACGATGCGCGCCTACGACCCGGCCTATGCCTTCGAGATCGCCGTGATCATCGAGGAGGGCATCCGCGAGATGTTCGTGGAGGGCCACGAGCGGATGTACTACCTCACCGCCGGCAACGAGAACTACGTCCAGCCGCCCATGCCGGAGGGTGAGGGGATCGACCGCGAGGAGCTGCGACGGCAGATCGTGCGCGGCATGTACCGCTTCCGCTCGCTCACGCCCGAAGGCAAGGAGGACGCCCCGCGCGTCAACCTGCTCGGCTCGGGCGCGATCATGAACGAGGTGCTGCGCGCGCAGGAACTGCTCGCGGACCAGTTCGGGGTCGCCTCGGACGCCTGGTCCGTCACCTCGTGGACGGAGCTGCGCAAGGAAGCGATCGAGGTGGACCGCTGGAACTGGCTCCACCCCGCCGAGGAGCCGCGCGTCCCCTTCGTCGCCCAGCAGCTCGGCTCGGAGCCCAACCTCGTGGTCTCCGCGAGCGACTACATGAAGGCCCTGCCGGACGCCCTCGCGAAGTGGATCCCGGCCCCCAGCATCGCGCTGGGCACGGACGGCTTCGGGCGCTCCGACACGCGTGAGGTGCTCCGCGACTTCTTCGAGGTGGACGCCAAGCACATCGCGTTCGCGGCGCTCTCCGGCCTCGCGCGTGACGAGCAGATCCCGGTGAGCGTCGTGCTCGAGGCGGGCCAGACGCTCGGCATCGACCCCGAGCGCGCCAACCCCGCCACCCTGTAAGCACAGCAGACTCGGAGACCCCATGCCTGACTTCAAGCTGCCGAGCCTGGGCGAGGACATCCAGGAAGCGGACGTCCTCAAGCTCCTCGTGTCCGAGGGCGACACCGTCACCGTCGACCAGCCGCTCATGGAGATCGAGACCGAGAAGGCCACGCTGGACGTCCCGGCCGAGGCCGCCGGCACCATCTCGAAGATCCACGTCGCCGAGGGCGACACGATCACCGTCGGTCAATTGATCATCACCATCGAGTCGGGTGACTCCGCCGCTCAACAGGCGCCCTCGGCGGAACCTGCCGAGCAGGCCGCCGCCCCGGCACCCGCAGAGCCCACGCCCGCGCCGACCGAGGAGCCGAAGCCCGCCGAGCAGCCCGAGGCGGAGACGCAACCCTCCTCCGAGCCGGAGCCCGAAGTCGAGGCACCGCCCGAGACGCCCTCCTCAGCGCCGGCACAGCCCGCACAGGCGCCGAGCGCACCCGCGCCCCAGCCCGCAGCACGCCCGGCGGCGGAGCAGACCGCCGCGACCGCGGCGCCCGGCGACCAGCCCGCATTCGCGTCGCCCTCGGTGCGTAAGTTCGCCCGCGAGGTCGGCGTCGACATCGACACGGTGCAGGGCTCCGGCCCCGGCGGGCGCATCTCCGAGGACGACGTGAAGCTCGCCTCGCGCAACCGCCCGGCTCCGGCCGCGGCAGCGCCGGCCGCCTCGGCGGAGGCTCCCGCCGCCCCGATGGCGGGCGCCCTCGGGACGCTCGCGGCGGAGTTCCGGGAGCTGCCGGACTTCTCGCAGTGGGGGCCGGTGTCGCGCGAGAAGCTCTCGCGGTTGCGGCGCACGGTCGCGCGGAACATGTCGCAGTCGTGGACGGAGATCCCGCACGTCCACCTGCAACACCACGCCGACATCACGGCGATGGAGGACCTCCGCCAGCAGTTCAAGGAACGCGCCCGCGAGGCCGGGGGCAACCTCACGATCTCCGTGATGATGCTGAAGGTCGTCGCCTCCGCGCTTCGGGCCCACCCGAAGGTGAACTCGTCCTACGACGTGGCGGCCCAGGAGCTGATCCTGAAGGACTACGTCCACATCGGCGTCGCGGTGGACACGGACCGCGGCCTCGTCGTCCCGAAGATCGAGGACGTGGACGAGAAGAACATCATCGAGCTCTCGATCGAACTGAACGAGATCGCGGAGCGCGCGCGCACCAACTCCCTCACGGTGGAAGAGATGCGCGGCAGCACCTTCACGGTCACGAACCTCGGAAGCCTCGGCACGGGGTACTTCGGGCCGATCATCAACTGGCCGGAGGTCGCCGTCCTCGGCCTCGGGCGGGCGCAGCGACAGGCGGTCTGGAACGCCGAGAAGAACGCCTTTGAGCCGCGGCTGATCATGCCGATGTCCCTGGGCCACGACCACCGCGTCATCGACGGCGCGGACGGGGCGCGCTTCATGACGTGGATCGTCGAGGCGATCAAGAACCCCATGCTGATGGCGCTGGAGGGCTAGCGTGACCAACGAGGCCTCTCCTCCCCGTATCGCTGTGCTCGGCGCCGGCACCGGTGGCTACCCCGCCGCCTTCTTCGCCGCCGAGCGCGGCTTCGACGTCACCCTGATCGACGAGCGCGAGGCACCCGGGGGCGTCTGCCTCTGGGAGGGGTGCATCCCCTCGAAGGCTCTCCTCCATGCGGCGCAGGTGCTGACCGACGCGCGCGAAGCAGCGCACATCGGGCTGAACTTCGGCGAACCAGAGGTGGACCTCGACCGGCTGCGAGAGTGGAAGGACCGCGAGGTCGTCCGCAAGATGACCAGCGGGCTCGGCCAGCTCGCGCGCGGGCGGAAGGTGCGCACCGTGCGAGGGCGCGGGCGCTTCACCGGCCGCGACAACCTCCGCGTCGCCGTGGACGGCGAGGTCACGGACGTCGGCTTCGACTACGCGATCATCGCCACCGGCTCCCGCCCGACAATCCCGCCCCCGCTCCGCCTGGAATCGGACCGCGTCTGGGACTCCACGGCCGCCCTCGAACTCCGCGAGGTGCCCGCCACGCTGCTCGTGGTGGGCGGCGGGTACATCGGACTCGAGATGGCGACGCTGTACGCCGCCCTCGGATCACAGGTAACGGTCGTCGAGATGACGAGCAGCCTGCTCCCGGGTGGCGACCCGGACCTCGTGAAGGTGCTGGCGGAGTCCGTCGCTGAACGCACGCACGAGGTACTCCTCGAGACACGCGTCACGGAGATGCGCGAGTCCGGCGACGGCCCCAATGGTGGGGTCGAGGTGGACCTCCTCGGCAACGACCTGGACGAGTCACGCACCTACGCCCGCGTGCTCATCGCCACGGGGCGACGCCCGAACTCGGAGGAGCTCGGGCTCGAGACCGTGGGCGTGCAGGTGAACGACAAGGGCTTCATCGTCGTGGACCACCAGCGGCGCACCGCTGAGCCCTCGATCTTCGCGGTCGGCGACGTCGCGGGGGAGCCGATGCTGGCGCACAAGGCGACGCACGAGGCGCGCGTGGCGGTGGAGGTCATCGCCGGCGAGCCCGTCGCCTGGGAGCCCGCCGCCATCCCCGCCGTGGTCTACACCGACCCCGAGGTCGCCTGGACCGGCCTGACGGAGACCGAGGCGCGCCGCCGTTCGATCGAGGTGGAGACGGCCCGCTTCCCGTGGAACGCCTCCGGCCGCGCCACTACGTTCGCGAATCCTCGCGGCGTCACGAAGCTGGTGATCGAGCCTGGCACCCAGCGCATCCTCGGCGTCGGCATCGCCGGCCGCGGGGCGGGCGAGCTCATCGGCGAGGCGACGCTGGCGGTGGAGATGGGCGCACGGCTGGACGACCTGCGCCTCACCATCCACGCTCACCCGACGCTCTCCGAGACCCTGATGGAGGCCGCCGAGACCTTCTTCGGCACCAGCCCCCACTACATGTCCCGCCGCCGGTAGCCCTCGGCCGGCCGGCTGAGGGCTGTTACGCGCTCACCTCGGCCGGGACGCGGCTGGTGCTGCGCTCACGCAGTGCGAGCGCAGCCCAGATGACCGCGGCGAGGGCGAACACGACGCCGAGGATGACGTCAGCGTTGCCCCCGATCGCGTCGGGGTTCGTCGCGTGGAAGTACAAGTACACGACGTACGCGGCGTAGAGGAGCATGAAGGTGATGCCCTCGGCGCGGGAGATCGCGCCGCCGGTGAAGAAGCTCGGCAGGCAGATCACAGCCACGGCGATCATCACCGGGATGTCCACGCGCAAGGCGCTGTCCGCCACGGTCACATCGTTCCCCGCGACGATCCCGGCCATGCCCAGGACCGCGAGGATGTTGAAGATGTTGCTCCCAACGACGTTGCCGACGGCGATGTCGCGCTCACCCCGGATGCTCGCGACGACCGAGGTCGCCAGCTCTGGCATGGACGTACCGGCGGCGACGAGGGTGAGGCCGATGACGAGGTCGCTGACGCCGAGTTGCTCCGCGAACTCGGTGGCGCCGTTCACGAACCACTCCGAGCCGAGCACCAGCAGGACGAGCCCGCCGAGGACGAAGGCGATGTCGCGGACGATCCCCATGGAGGACTTCGCCTCTTCGCCGAACTCCTCCTCGTACTCGTCCACCAGGGCTTTGCTGGCGCGGCGACTGGAGACGACGGCCCAGGCGGTGTAGGCCAGGATCCCGGCGAACAGCAGGACGCCATCGATCCGACCGATGTGTCCATCCACTCCGAGGACGAGCAGCAGCAACGAGACCCCGATCATCAGGGGCACGTCGAGGCGCAACAACTGCTTCGTGACCGCCAGCGGCACGATCGCGGCCGAGAGGCCGAGGATGAACAGCACGTTGAAGATGTTGCTGCCGACCACGTTGCCGATCGCGATCTCGGCATCGCCATCCAGCGACGAGCTCACGCTGACCGCGAGTTCTGGCGCACTGGTCCCGAAGGCGACGATGGTCAGACCGACGACCAGTGGTGAGACACCCATCGTGGATGCGATCCGTGACGCCCCACGGACGAGGCCCTCCGCCCCGATGACGAGGAGGACCAACCCGGCGAAGAAGAGAAGTACGGTCACGATGTCCATCACGCGATCCTAGGGACGTTCTCCGTTAGCGGGACTCATCGCGCCGGTCGTCCGTCCCCGTCGAGGCTTCAGCGGGGCGTGCCGAGGAGCGCCCGCCGAGGAAGCGGCGCGCGAGGAAGACCATGACCGCGGCCGGGATGGCGATGAGCACGACAAGCTGGAAGTAGTCAGCGTAAGGCTCGACATCCTCCCACCGCTCGCCGAGCTGGTAACCGGCGATCACGAAGATCGCGTTCCAGACCAGGCTACCCACGGTGGTGTAGAGCGTGAACGGCGCCAGCGGCATCCTCCGGAGCCCCGCCGGGATCGAGATCACGGACCGGACGAGGGGTACGCAGCGACAGAGGAGCACCGCAACGTTCGACCAGCGGTCGAACCAGGCCTCAGCACGGTCGAGGTCATGCTCGGTGAGCCGCAGAAGCCAGCCGTAGCGCCGCACGATCCAGCGGACGCGCTCCGCGCCGAACCAGGCCGCGATCCAGTACAGGACCAGCGCGCCGACCACCGAGCCGATCGTGGCCGCCAGGATCATGCCGACGAGGTGGCCATCGCCCCGGCTGGCGACGAATCCGGCAAGCGCCAGCACGATCTCCGAGGGGATCGGCGGGAACAGGTTCTCGACCATCACCAGCAGCGCCACGCCGACGTAGCCGAGCGACTCGACGACATCGATCACCCACTCGGTGAGGGCATCAAACATGAGGCGGATGTCCTCGCAGGGTGCTGGATGCGCGTGCTGGAACGAGGTGGGCACCGAACGCCGACGGGGTCCCGAATCAGTCTAAGGGGGCCTCCGGACAAGGAAACACGGGTGTGGAGACCACGCGAACCATCCGCTCGCGCACAGCGTCACGCAGGCCTAACATCCGCCGCGTCGAAGCGCAGAGGGGCCGGGATCGGCGACCTCCAGCCTGACGGCTGAGGTTCTGACCGCGCAGCGACGGGACGAGGACCTCGCGCGCGTGCGCCTGCTTGCCCTCGTGCCTCACACCCCTCTGTCGCAGTCCCAGGCGAGCTGACATCACTCGCCGGACGCAGAGCGGAGGGGTCATGGATCTCGTCTGGATCGTGCCGGCGGCGGGAATCCTCGCCATCATTTTCGCACTCTGGCTCGCTCGGAATGTCCTCAACCGGGACACCGGGACACCCGAGATGCAGGCGATCGCGGACATGATCTTCGAAGGCTCCATGGCCTTCCTGCGGCGGCAATACACCACAATCGCCATCCTGGCGCTGCTCACTGCCGTAGGCGTGGGTCTCCTCGTCGCCGTGGTCTCGGACGGCGTCCGTCCCTCGCTCTACTCGGACGGCACCTTCACGTACGGCGAGCGCGCCGTCTCCTCCACCGAGGAAGGCCTGCTCACTGCGATCGCGTTCCTCGCGGGCGCGGCCGCCTCCGCCCTCTCCGGCTACATCGGCATGTACATCGCCGTGCGCTCCAACCTCCGGGTCGCGTCGGCGGCGCAGCGTTCGCTGAAAGAAGCCATCACCCTGGGCATGCGCGGCGGGGCCGTCTCCGGCTTCCTCGTCGTCGCGCTGAGCCTCCTCGGCGTGTCCAGCATTTTCCTGGTCTACAGCCGGGTTCTCGGCAACCCGCCGTCGATCGCGCCGTTCCTCGTGATCGGGTTCGCCTTCGGCGCCTCGTTCGTGGCACTGTTCGCCCAGATCGGCGGCGGCATCTACACGAAGGCTGCTGACGTGGGTGCTGACCTCGTCGGCAAGGTGGAGGCCGGCATCCCCGAGGACGACCCGCGCAACGCTGCGGTGGTCGCGGACCTCGTGGGCGACAACGTGGGCGACTGTGCCGGTCGTGGCGCCGACATCTTCGAGTCGATGGCCGCCGAGAGCATCGGCGCGATGATCCTAGGCGTCTCGATCTACGCCGCCACCGGCAAGCTCGAGTGGATCATGCTCCCGCTCGTGGTCCGCGCGTTCGGCGTGATCGCCGCGATGGTCGGCGTCACTGCCATGCCGATGTTCGCCAAGGAGCAGGACTTCGACCACCCCATGCGCCCGCTGGACATGGGCTACTACATCGTCTGCGGGCTCTCGATCATCGGCCTCTTCATCGCGACGAAGTTCATGCTGGGCGACGTGTGGCAGTGGTTCTTCTACTGCGGCCTCGTCGGCATCGCGACCGGCATCGCCTTCGTCTACATCACGCAGTACTACACCTCCGGCTCGTGGCGGCCGGTGAAGGAGATCGCGCGAGCGTCCCAGACCGGCCCGGCGACCAACGGCATCATGGGCGTGTCGGTCGGCCTCGAGACCACCGCCGCGACCGCCATTGTCATCGGCACCGCACTGGTGGCCTCGTTCGTCCTCGCCTCGCAGGCGGACATCCCGGGCATCCCGGGGTTCACGGCGGGCATCTTCGGCACCGCCGTCGCCACCGAGGGCATGCTGATGTCCGCGGCCTACATCCTGGCGATGGACACCTTCGGCCCGATCACGGACAACGCCGGCGGCATCACGGAGATGTCCGGAGCGCCCGCCAGCGCCCGTCGCATCACCGACTCCCTCGACACCGCCGGCAACACCACTAAGGCCCTGACGAAGGGCTACGCGGTCGGCTCCGCCGGCCTCGCCGCCTTCCTGCTGTTCAGCGCCTTCCTCGACAAGGTGAAGGACCGCCTCGGCATCCCGCTCGTCGAGGAGCTGCCGATCGACATCTCGACGGTGGACGTCTTTGTCGGCGGCCTCATGGGGATGATGCTGGTGTTCCTGTTCTCGGCGCTCACCATCCGTGCCGTCGGGAACGCCGCCGAGAAGATCATCTCGGAGGTGCGCCGCCAGTTCCGGGAGATCCCCGGCATCATGACCGGCGAGACCCGCCCGGACTACGGCCAGGCCGTGGACATCACCACGCGCGCCGCCCTCCGCCAGATGGTGGCGCCCGGCATCCTCGCGATCGGCCTGCCGATCGTCGTCGGCCTGACCTTCCGGTTCCTGCGCGACGCCGAGGTGGAGATCGCCGGCGTCAGCTACCCGGACTCCTCCGGCTGGCTGGCAGTCGCCGGCCTGCTCATCGTCGGCACCATCGGCGGCATCCTCATGGCCACCTTCCTGAACAACGCCGGTGGGGCCTGGGACAACGCCAAGAAGTACATCGAGTCCGGTGACATGACAGACGAGCACGGCAACGTCATCGCGAAGGGCTCGCCGACGCACGCCGCGGCCGTCGTCGGTGACACCATCGGTGACCCGTTCAAGGACACCGCCGGCCCGTCACTCCACGTCCTCATCAAGCTCCTGGCCACCGTCACGCTTGTCCTGGCGCCGCTGTTCGTGAGCAGCTGACGCCGATCCCTCGGAGGGCCGGCAGTCTCCCGCTGCCGGCCCTCCTGCCACTCCGTCAGCTCGCCCTCTCGTCGCGTCCCATCCCTCGAAGGCATCCTGACCGACTACTGCATCTCGCTGGCATCAGACAGCATCGCGGGACAGACCCCACCCGGCTCCGTCGCCAG
>Ga0265293_10001713_pt1 | contig 46639 bp, 27 predicted proteins | sample Munlanlewell138R_FD_192505 | JGI IMG/M metagenome (GOLD analysis project Ga0265293, IMG submission 192505) | Leachate microbial communities from a municipal landfill in Southern Ontario, Canada - Leachate well 138R | ecosystem: Engineered > Solid waste > Landfill > Unclassified | place: Canada... | reverse complement strand
GGGCGGAATTCGAGGGCGGCCAGGCGCAGCACCCCATCTGGACCGGCGCGTGGCTCGCGAAGAGCAACCCCGGCGAACAGCCCGAGGAATCGAAGCGCGAATGTTCCGACTGCGCGTGCCTGGATTGCGAGGACAAGAACGAACGCCAGAGCAACGCCCACGACCACCGCGAGCATACGAAGTACCATGGCCATCCGCCCTATTACTGTCCACGCTTGAAAGTATTGTTAAAGACGGAAACCGGCCACACCATTCTGGCTGACGACAGCGACGAGAAGGAATGCCTCAAGATCATCGACCGCGCCGGCCAGACCTTCCACATGGAAGGCCGCGTCAAAGGTTCCGTACAGACCGGCAACGGCAGGCGGCGCGCCACGAAGGACGCCGAACAGGGCGACCAGCTCAGCATCGATTCGGACATTCGCTTGTACCCGCATGCAGGAAAGCGAAGAAGTCCCGGATAAAACTTGACATTTGCGGGGGGGGGAGTCCGCTGGTATACGATGGGGTGGGTGGGGGGGGGGGGGGTAGAATTCTGCGCATACCTCTTTCCATGTCTCTGATAACGAGCACAGACGGGAGGCAGGTGGGGGTATACGGGAAAGTTCAATGTGCGAAGTTCAAAGTGAGAAGTTAGAATGATCGGAAGCTTCATGCGCGGCACAGGCCGTTTGATTCGCGCCGGAACAAACTCCATCCGAGACGGAGAGGGCTTCATCCGGCACGGATGAAGCTTGAGTCGCGGCAGGTGAAGCTTCACCTGAGACAGATGGAGTTTAATCCGCCATGGATGAAGCTTCATCCGAGGCAAATGAAGCTTGATTTACGATAGATGAAGCTTAATCTGAGGCAGATAACGCTTGATTTGAGGCGAATGAAGGCATCGGGGCCATGCCCCGGAGGAGTTTTGTGACAGGTTAAGCACAACGCGGACAGGAGGTTACAGCTATGGCGCAGTTCCCGATTCGAGAAACGGAGATTTTGGGGCTCGGTGAATCCATCATCACGGGCCTGACCAACAACGCAGGCATCTACCCCGCCCCGCCGGTCATACCGGCGGACCTCCAGACCGCCTTTGACGCCGCCATCGCCGCGCGCGAGGCCGCCGTCGCCGCACAGGCCGCCGCGGCCCAGGCTTTCGCGGACAAGGATGCCGCGCTCGAGAACCTCACCGACAAGATGAAGGAAGACCTCCGCTACGCCGAGAACACCGTCGACATGGACGACGACAAGTTGAAGCTCCTCGGGTGGGGCGGACGCAAAGCCCCCACTTCTCTGCAGGCACCAGGACAGGCCCGGCTCTTGGAGGCCCCGCGCGAAGGGGAAGGCTGGATCTTCCTCGACTGGAAAGCGCCCACCGACGGCGGCAAAGTCGCCGCGTACAAGATACAACGCCGCCAGCGTCCCGAAGGTCCCTGGACCGACGCGGGCATGGCCATGGACACCGAAGCGACGCTCCACAACCAGGCGCGCGGCAAGGAATGGGAATACCGCGTCCTCGCCGTCAATAAGGCCGGCGAAGGCGAACCCCAGCAACACGGTGATGGCCGTGCTATAATCGGCGCATCGCGAAGATCTCGGTTTGAACGGACGGATTGGATACGAGGAGGTAGACGCATGAACTGCAGGGCACTGATTATCGTGTTGGCCGGTATCGGCCTTTGTGTGGGCGCGATGGCGCTCGAGGGAAGCGGCGACAGCGCCGTGAACGCTTTGGAGACCATCCGGCCCACGCTGGATTCCATCGGCGTGCCGGGTGGGTCGAGCGTCGAGGCGGCGTTCAGCGAGCCGATGCTGGCGCCGGGCGACACGACGCCGGGCAATTACGCCGTGTCGGGCATGGGCGCGGGCACGCTGAACGCAAACCCGGACAGCGTCTCGGGAAGTGGGCCGTACACGCTGACGTGGTCGGCTGGCGAGATGCTCGGCGGCGAGACGGTGACGTTGACGGCCACGGGCGTTCAGGACGCCGTGGGCAATCCCATCGACCCGGGCGCGAACAGCGCGTCCGCTACGGGCGTGGGCGTGGCGCCGGTCTTCAGCGGCTTGACGGTGGACCCGGCGCAGGCTTCGACGGGCGACACGGTGACGATAACCTTCTCTTCGTCGGAAGATCTGGACGGCGACCCGATCGTCGCGGTGAACGGCAATCCCGCCACGGTAGTGAGCGCCACGAAGGCCACGAGCTTCACCTGTGAATACGTCGTGCTCGAAAGCGATGCATTGGGCGCGGTCACGATCACGATCAGCGGCTTCGACGCCGCGGGCAATCTGGGCAGCCTCGAAAGCGCCACAGCGCTTGAGATTGTCGAGGGCGCGCCCGAACTGCCCGTGCGCTGGTGGCCGGCGGCCCTGGCCTTGCTGCTCGCGGGCGCTGCCGTGCTCGCGCACAGAAAACGGGGACTGACACAAGCGAAGCGAGGTACGAGCGGAGACGTGTCTGTCCCCGCTTTCTGGTTCCTCCTCCTCGCTGCCGTATTGGCCGCCCCCATGGCCCTGGCCCAAGGTCCCACCGTCTCCAACGTCGCCTTCGTCCAGCAGGACGATGGCGCGGGCGGCACGGAAGTCGCCATCACCTACGAGCTCGACGCGCCGAACGGCCCCTGCGACATCACGGTATCCCTCTCGAAAGACGGCGGCGTAGACGGCTTCAGCCACCCCGTCACGAACGTGACGGGCGACCTCACCGGCATCACCACCGGGACGGGCCACAGCATCACGTGGGACATCGCGGCCGACTATCCGGATGAGGACATCCCGAACGCGGCGCTGCGCGTCACGGCGGACGACGGCCTTGCCCTGTTCACGTTGACCTACACGGCTGGCCCCGGCGGCTCGATCACAGGCGATTCGCCGCAGGAGGTCGTCGAAGGCAACGACGGCACGCAGGTGGAAGCGGTACCCGATACAAACTACCACTTTGTGGACTGGAGCGACGGCGTGCTCACCGCCACGCGCCAGGACACGAGCGTCTCCGGCAACATCGATGTCACCGCCAACTTCGCCATCAACACGCACGACATCACGTGCAACGTGGTGGGCAATGGGACTTGCGTGGCGGACCCCGCGACGGTGGACCACGGCGATACGAGCGACATTACCGTCACGCCCGCCACCGGCTGGCACATCGTCAGCGTCGAGGACAGCGAGGAAGGGCCGAAGCCCGGCTCGTATACGACCACGCCGATCACGGCGCCAAGGACGGTGACGGCGACTTTCGAGGAAGATGCGTTGCCGCCGGAGGTGACGTCCTTCGACCTTGACGGCGGCGCGGCGACGACGGCCGACACCGAGGTGACGCTGGACAACGTGGCGACGGAGAGTCCCACCGACTACATGGCCAGCGAGGCATCGGATTTCAGCGGGGCGACGTGGGAAACGTACGACACCGCGCTGGGCTTCACGCTTTCCTCCGGCGAGGGCGGCACGAAGACGGTCTATTTCAAGGTGCGCAACGCGGCGGGAGAATCGGCGCCGGTGAGCGATACTATCGACTTCGCGGAACACACCGTGCTGCTTCCGGGCGATGTGCCGCTGACCGTAGTCTGGATTCCGGCCGGTTCCTTTGACATGGGCCGGTACACAGGCGAGCAGGACAGTTCCTCGATCGAAGACCCGCAACATTCGGTAAGCGTACCCGGCTTCTGGATGGGCAAGTACGAGTTGACCAAGGCGCAGTGGACGGCGGTAATGGGCACAACGCCCTGGAACGGCCAGATCTATGTCCTGAACGATCCGGACAGCCCGGCGGTGTATGTGTCGTGGAACGACGCGCAGTCCTTTATCACGACGTTGAATGGGTTGACAGGACTGACCTTCCGGCTGCCTTCGGAGGCGGAGTGGGAGTATGCCTGCCGGGCGGGCACGACGACGCGCTTCTACTGGGGGGATGACCCATCGTATACCGTGGGCAACGCCTACTGCTGGTGGCGCTACAACGCATATGATGTCAACGAGCGCTACGCGCATATTGTGGGTCTGAAGACGGAAAACGCCTTCGGATTGTACGACATGAGCGGGAATGCCTGGGAGTGGTGCGAGGACGACTGGCACTCGAACTACACGGGCGCCCCGACGGATGGCAGCGCCTGGGTTGACTCGCCACGGGGCTCGGGCCGCGTGGGACGGGGCGGCAGCTGGTACGACTACGGCTACGACTGCCGTCCGGCGGCCCGTTACTTCCACTACCCGTCGCTCACGTACTACTTCTTCGGCTTCCGCCTCGCCAGGTAATTACCGCTTGGCTGCTTTACCGCTTTACCGCTTGATCTTGGGCTTGAGGTGGTAGTCAAGCGGAAGGGCTGAAGGGCCAAAAAGCGAGGTACGAGCGAAAAGGCCCTTCAGCCCTGGAGCGATCGGCAAGTACGAAGGCCGAAGAGCGAAGTACGAATAAATGGAGGATTGCGAGTCTTCGAGCAATCCGTTACGGGTCCAGGGCGGAGCCCTGGTCGCGGAAAATTGGAGAAGTGGTTTTCGAGTTTTGCAGGTCAAGCTATTCACGATGGCATTTTCGCCGCGCCTAGGCGGCTTCGATGATGAGCCCTTGCGCGAATTCATCGCGGACAAGCAGGTGCATTCGATTGAATCGTGGCACTTTGTGCACGAAGGCACGCCGTACTGGAGCGCGTTCGTCTGCTATAGCCTGAATGAAACCGCGCCGGCGGATACCCGGCAGCGCAGCACGCCGAAGGCGGACAAGGAGCGCTGGCGCAGGCTGCTGACGGACCAGGACTGGCCGGTCTTCAACACCTTGCGCGAGTGGCGCAAGACCAAAGCCAGTGAAGAGGGCGTTCCGCCCTATCTCGTATTCACGAACGAGCAACTGACGCGCATCGTGATTGACCGGATAGAATCGCTCTCGGCCTTGGGCCGCATTTCGGGCGTGGGGCCGAGCCGGGTCGAGAAATATGGAAAGGACGTACTGCGTATACTGCATGAGCGGCGGGAAGGAAACGAAGAGTCAGGTGAGGGAACTTCGGGCGCTGAGCGCGTGGATGGAGTTCGTGGAGTGGCTGTTGCCGACGACGGAGAAGTTCCCGAAGAAGGTGCGGCTGACGCTGACGAACCGGATCGACAACCTGGCAGTGGACGTGGCGATGACGCTGACGGAAGCGCAGTACACGAAGACGCCGGGGAGGCTGATCCGTGACGCCAACCTGCTGCTGACCAAGATGCGAATCCTCCTCCGCCTGGCGCATACAATGGCGTTTTTGCCGCACAAGCAATACGAACATGCGAGCCGCAAGATCGATGAGGTGGGGCGGATGCTCGGGGCGTGGAGCAAAGCCGAATGAAACGCGTGGGACACGTATTCGAGCAGGTCTATGCATTTCATTCGCTGGAGCGGGCAGCCTACCGCGCGTTGCGGGCGAATCGCGAGAACGGGGACGCGCTCCGGTTCATGTATGACCTGGAGCCGGAGATTCTCCAGTTGCAGCGAGAACTCGAAAGCGGCGCGTACCGCCCCGGCCCGTATCACACGTTTACCATCTGGGAACCGAAGGAGCGACACATAGCCGCGGCGCCCTTCCGGGATCGGGTGGTGCATCATTCAGTGTGCGCCGTGCTGGAGCCGGTCTTCGAGCGGCGCTATATCCATGATTCCTACGCGTGCCGGAAGGACAAGGGCAGCCATCGAGCCATCGCCCGAGCCCTTCGGTTTGCACGGGGCAACCGGTACTTTCTCAAGTGCGATGTGCGGAAGTACTTCGAGAGCATCGACCATGGCGTGCTCAAGGGCATCCTCGCGCGCCTTTTCAAGGACGCGCGCTTTCTCGATTTGCTCGGGTTGATTGTGGACCACAATGCGCCGCACAACGCGCCGGGCAAGGGCGTGCCCATCGGCAACCTGACCAGCCAGCACTTCGCGAACCTCTATCTGGACCAGCTTGACCACTTTGTGAAGGAAGAGCTTCGCGTGAAGCGCTATGTGCGGTATATGGACGACTTCCTGTGCTTCGCGGACTGCAAGAGCGAATTGCACGGCGTGCATGGCGAAGTGCTGGCATTCCTGCGCAAGCGGCTGCATCTGGAGCTCAAGGAGAACAAGTGCTACGTGGCGCCGGTTACACAAGGGATTCCGTTTCTTGGGATGCGGATCTTCCCAGGCACGGTGCGCCTGTCCCGTCCATCGCTGGTGCGGTGCCGCCGCAAGGTGAAGCGGCGGGAGCAGGCGTTTGCCGAGGGCCGCATCACGGAAGAGAAGCTGATCCAAAGCGCGGGCAGTCTCATCGCTCACATTTCACATGCGAACACAATGGCTTTGCGGCGAACCTGGTTCGCCGCGAATGAGGGATAGCGGCCGAAGAGGCTCGAACCGCGTGAAACGGGGCGGCAGCTGGAACAACAACGGCAACAACTGCCGTTCAGCGAACCGTAACAACAACAACCCGTCGAACACGAACAACAACATCGGCTTCCGCCTCGCCAGCTCATCGCGCCGCCAGATCGCGGATGTCCAAGGATATCCGCGCCGCGCACCGGTGATGACCCGGCCGATGTCCTGCTCCAGGCCGCGCCTGGACAAACATGAATGGGCCAGGCGGGGCTGGTAGCTGCGTTTGCTGACGCAGGCGAAGTCGAAGGTCCCGCCTTGCCGGTTTACTCTTATGCGCGTCTGAAACCTGCCTCACCGTGACAAACACGATTACCGCGACCGGCGGCGCGACGCGGGAGTCCATCGATTTCGCCCGCGACCAGGCGCCCGCGGAACTGCGTACGCTCTGGAAAGCGGTCACGAAGGAAGACTACCAGGCCCTCGCCGTGGGATTTCCCGGCGTGGCCAAGGCGCGGGTGCTCGACACGAACGACTGCACGGGCATCCGATACTACAACGTCCACATCGCCATCGCTCCCGAAGGCGGCGGCATTGCGTCGCCGCTCCTGAAACAGGAACTGACGGCTTTCCTCGAAGCCCGGAAGGTCATTACGGTCGAGTTTGAGTTGTACGACCCGGTCTACCGGTCCATCGACATCGACGCGGATGTCTATCTGTGGGCGGGCGAGGCTGAAGACACGGTGCGCGCACGCATCGAGCAGGGGCTCGAAGATTTCTTCGCCTTTGATAACGTGGACTTCGACCAGGATGTCCATTTCTCGGATCTCGTTGCACTGCTTGATGGCATTCGCGGTGTAAGCCATGTGCACCTGCACACGCCAGCCAATGACGTGCTGTTAAACTGTGGCGAAATCCCCACCCTCGGCCAGGTACAAATCCGATTGCGGAGGGCAACATGATGGCGGGGTATTTTGAGAACAAACTTTTTGACCTGCTGCCGCCGCTCTACCGTATTAAGGACGAGACCGGCGACCTGGCGGCGTTCCTGAAGGTTCCGGCTGCGTCCCTGGACGATTTGAAGGAACTCATTGAACGCTTCCCGGACATCTTTGATGTGGACCGGTGCGACCCGCGGTACCTTCCATACCTGGCCCATATCGTGGGCAGACCCTATGACGGGACCTTACTGCCGGATACCCAACGGAATATTATCCGCGAGGCCGTGCCGGTGTACCAGCGAAAGGCCACCATCCCCGCCATCCGACGCTCCCTTGTGAACCTCGGATGGGAAGGCATGGTCGAGGAGACGTACCGTGCCGCACTACGACTGAACCGCCGTCCCATTCTCAACCAGGCCAAATTGCCTGGACTCGTCCACAGCCTTGGCGCATACCGTGTCCGGTCGGAAACGCAAACACCGGGCATCCGCGACGCCTTGCGCTTCCACCATCCCGCGGGCACGCGCGCCTGGTTCTGGCAATGGCTGTTGGCGTATTACGAGGCCACGGATGATCTGACCGGCTTGGAGAAACTCATTGTACGCCGTATCCTGTTCGGCGATTCTGACGAATCCTTTCAACTCAACAGGTCAGAACTGGGGTCAGGACTGCACCTGACGTATAAACGCAGGATGTGGAGTTTTCTTGTTCACAGCACTGCCACGACCCTGTCCAGTGATTTTGATTACGCGGCAACCTGCTTTATGTCCTGGCATGGCCGGGGCGACCGCATGCGCCTGAACACAAAGGCGCTCAACACACGCATGCTCGCAAATACGTGGGAGAGTGAACGGAAGTTTGGCGTCTGCTGCGACATCGAAACGCGCCGGCAACCGAATATTCCGAGCCGCACGGTGCGACTTAACGATACGCCTATTGGCGACGCACTGCTTAACCGTGCAAAGGCGCCCTGCCGTATTCGCTTCCGACAGAAGGACTATTACGGCGAGACGCCGCTGCTGGCGCCTCCCTGCGCGCAAAAGCGTTGGGATTTGACACGCTTCAGCACAGTTCGGCCGGGCTATTTCCTGCGTACCAACCGCTCCCGGATCGGCGGACCTGATCGGCTGAACGGCGCATTCATGGCCGGTGCGTGGATTTCCACTGTCATGGTGGATAGCAAGTGGGCGGCAGAACCCACTGAGGCCCACAACCTGGTTCAGCGCTGGCGCATGTACGGCGCACGTTTCCGCTTGAACAACAAGCGCCTCAACCACGGGCTGATCACCAACAGCAATATCAATGCGGACGTAGCATCTTTCGAACTGGACGTAGATACAGGCGCGCCACGGCGGTTACGTCCGGACAATCTCCGCCTGAATTGCCGACGCCCCCTGAACCACACGGGACTCCATCTCTGCGTTGCGCGCACCCGGCCCCTGCGGCTTGGCAATGCACCGCTCAACGCGTCTGGCTTCCGCCAATCACGCAAGCCTTTCCGCTGGCGGTTCCATCAGGAAGATTTCCGCACGGAGACCCAACTTTTCGCACCCGAGAACCGCGGCATGCCGCGGTGCCTGCACATCCAGCACGAGACGGACTTGCGCGAAGGCTTCCGCCTCGGTCGCACCCGGCTTGGAAGTTGGGAGCACCTGAACGGTTTCGGAAAGGCGGATTGCGCCTTTACACAGCATTTCATAACCGATACCTGGGCGGAGGTGGAAGAAGCATGGGATGTGGTCGAACGCTGGCGCGTGAACGTACCGGCCTTTACCCTGAACGACACATCGCTTAACACTGACCGTCTGAGCAATGCAGAACAAACCTCGGCTGTGGCTGCCTTTGAACTGCGTGTTGATACAGGCATCCCAAGACGAAGGCGCGTACAGCCCTTTGTACTCAACCACTACGAATTGAATCGGACTGCCCTGCGGCTGTCCGTGGAACGTCATCACCCGTTGCGCCTTGGGCGCATGGCACTTAACCAGGCCGGCCTACATCGCGCCCGACGTGATTTTGTCTGGCGCACCGGCCCACAAGGAGGTACATAACACATGGCACTTGGACTTATCGTGAACAGCGGCCGCGTCCTGACCGCGAAACTACTGCTGGGACAGGTGACGGAAGGATTGACGCACTGCGCAATCGGCAACGGCGACGGCACGTTCACCGATCCCCTGAATCCGCCGCAGCCGGATATTGGCCAGACGCGGCTCAAAAACGAACGCGCCCGGAAACGTTGGTACAAGCGAACCTTTCTCAAGGAACACGCGGAAGGCACGCTGATCGTGAACGGCGTCCATTACATCGAAACGGGCGAGGAAACGAACATCATCGGCGTCTTCTTCCGTTTCGACGAAGAGGAGGCCAACGGCATTACCATCCGCGAGTATGGTTTCTTTGGCGGCGACGTGGCCTATGTCGCGGGCGTCTCTGGAGCATACGCCCTGAACGGTGTCCATCACCCTGACACCAATCCCATGGGCGAAGTGCTGCACCCTGGCTATCTCTATGAAGTGAAGAACATCCCTGATTTCAACAAAGTGAATGATACCCGCGTCGAATTGGTCGGCATCATCAAAATATAGGAGAAACACCCCATGACTATTTCCCGAGACACCTTTGACCCCGCGAAAAACTACAAGCGCATCCGCTATCATCAGGATCGCGATCTGCTCGATTCGGAACTGAACGAGCAGCAGGACATCAGCATCCTTGAACACCGGAAGATGTGGGACCTGCTTATCGGCGACGGGTTCTACATGAGCGATACGCCGAGTCCCGTATCGGGCAACGTCGTAACGATAGACGGCGGCCTCATCTATATTGACGGCCATATCGAGTTCATACCATCGGCGACCCTGACCTATGATCCCGGCAAGACTTCGGGCGTTGATGTGGTCCACGTGGAGTTGCTCAAGTACAACATCAACCATACCCAGGACACCGCCCTTATCAATCCCGCTACCGGCGAACCTACCGCCGAGCGCGAGAAATGGGTGCTCACTTACAAGGCCACGGACACCTCTGGAGAGGCATTGCCCAATAATGTCACGGAGCGCAAGGTGGTCCCCGTCCTGTTCTTTGACCGTGCGACAGGTGTGTTCATGCCCGTGCGTGAGCAAAGACTGAACTTGCCCCTGGAAGCACTGCAAGGGATGTTGCCGGGAGAGCGCATTACGGTTGGCTCCATTACGGAGGATCACCTTGCCTTTGCGGCCGCTGAAGGTCTTCAATCGCTTCTGCAAAACCTTGCTGAACGCACCTACGACCAGGCGGGCAGTTATCTTGTTGATGGCTTCAACAGCTTCCTCGGAAATGTGGATGGCAGCGATGTCGAGGTCGTCACGAATGCCGGCCGCGCCTATATTCGGGGCTTCCGCTTCCATCGTGATTGGCCCAGCAGCACGACAGTGCCCAAGTCCGTCGCGGTGAAAGGGGTACGTGGCGAGCAGAAAACCTTCAATTCGACCAAGCGGCGCTACTCGCTAAACAATGGTCCCCTCCAGAGCACCACGCAAGTTGAGGGTATTGTCGAGATTACGGCCAACGTCACCCGCGGGTCCGTAAGCGGCGGCGAGGATTTGCTTACACCGAATCCCGTGGTGGATATCATCGAAGTAAGCCAGGGCGCTACCGTTTACCAAAAAGGCGTCGATTGGCAGCAGTCCGGCAACAGCGTGGACTGGCTGGGCTCCGGCACTGCCCCGGCCATCGGCACAACCTATACGGTCCGCTGGACCTACACGAAACAAATGCTCAAGAATGTGGACTATGTGGACGGGGGCTGGTTCGGTGTATCGGGGCATCCGTCGGCCACTACCTATCATTACGTCGTCACCGCCTTTGATGCAACGGGCGAGACGATCTTCAATGCAAGCACCGTTCTTTCCGCCGTAACTCCCTCACGTGGACTAAACCTGCTTACCTGGCTTCCGGTGTCGGGGGCGCAGGGCTATCGCGTATACCGCGCCACAAATCCCAGCAGCCGCACGAATTTCTATCGTCTCATCGAACTGGGGCCGGAAGCCATCAATTATGTGGATGACGGTGTTGAAACGACCACATCTTCGGTACCGCCCCAAACCTCGCCAACCACCCTTAGCATGTCCGCCTTTTCCGTGGCGCCCGGAAACACGGATCTCATCAACTTCGGCCGTACCGGTGTGGGCGACCAACCCATTCACGGCTCTAACTGCAGCATTGACTACAAATATTATCTCGGCCGACGCGATATCATTTACGCGACGACTTCGGAGATTAAGCGGCTGGAAGGTGCTCCCGCCGATACCCCGAAACTTCCGGTTCTACCGGATGGGGCGCTGGGCCTGTGCAGTATCGAATGCCCGCCCAACTCGACAGAACTGGTGGTGCGCAATTTCGGGCTTACCCGAATCACCATGGACCAGATCCACGACATCATCCAGGATGTCGAGGCGCTTAAATACAACGATGCCCAGTATCAGATGAACAATGACCTGCAAAACCGGGATGCCCAGACCAAGAAGGGCATCTATTCGGATGACTTTTCCAACGACGCCCAATCAGACCGGTATCATTCGCAATGGAGCGCGCGCATTGACCCGAATCGCCGCTTTGTCGCCCCCGACCGGACGGGCACACCGAATCTCCTTGCCGTGGATTATGGAAACAGCGACGCATCCTTCAGCGAAGGACTCGCGATGTTGCCTGCGAGTGAAACGGTGCTCATCAACCAGACTAAGTACTCGAACACCAAAAACATCAATCCCCACGCCCTCTTCGAAAAGCCCCGGTCGCGTATCGAGGTGTCCCCAAATACGGGCCGCCGCGGCTTCACCGATGTCCATGTGCGCGGCATGCATTTCACGCCCAATGCTTCCGATGTGTCCGTCTATTGCGACAATAAACTGGTGTTGTCCGGCCTTACCGCGGACAGTACGGGAGCGCTTACCGCAATGTTCACCATCCCGGCGGACGTGCGCGACGGCACCCGTATCGTGTTAATGACGGATGGCGCCTACGAAGCCAAGGTGGGCATGGAAATCAACGCACCGCTGGATATCTCCCGCATCCTGCGCGTTGCCAGCGGCGAGGAAGATGGCGCAGGCAGTCAACTCGCCGCCTCGCCCGGTGAAACGCTTCTCATGCGTATCCTTCGCACGGTGGTCACAACCTTGCTCTGGAAGGTGCGCACCTTTCCGACCCGTGTTGACCCGTTGGCGCAAACTTTCCGCTTCGAGCAAAATCAGGTGGTTTCGGGCGTCGGTCTTTTCTTCACGGCCAAGGATGCTTTCCAGCCAGTCAATATTCAGGTGCGTGGGGTGACGAACGGGCTGCCCAATGGCACCGTGTTCGCCGAAAAAAGCATTGCCCCCGCCGATATCGTGTTTAACGATGAGACGCGCATCAATTTCGACGACCCCTTCTACGCCGAGGCAGGACGGCGCTACGCCCTGGTCATTGGCAGTGAGAGCCCGCTTTATGAGGTGCGGGTTGCTCAACTCGGCCAGATGGGACCGGATGGACTCATTACGCGCCTTGACTATACCGAGGGCGCACTGTTTGAAAGCGCCAATGCCGAAGCGTGGACGCCGCTCCCGGACACGAGCCTCACCATGAAGGTGTACGGGGCCGACTTCGACCTTGACGGCATCGTGCAGTTTCAGCCCATAACCGGCGTCCAGTTCTCTGAACTCAACATTGATGAATACAGTGCCATCCCCGAAGCCTGCGCCATGCTCTGGGAGTATTCGACTGACGGTGGCACGACGTGGGACGCTATCGTACCGGCCGAGGAGGAACGACTGCCGAATCTCGCCACCCAGGTGCTGGTCCGGGTGAATATGACAACCAACGCCGCGAACGATACGCCTGCATTGAGTTTCAGAGATGTCAATCTCATCGGCTATCTGAACGCCACGGCGGGCACGTACATCAGCCGGGAGAATGAACTCACCCAGGGCGTCGCCTCAACGAAGGTATACGCGCAGATGGATATCCCGAGCGGGACAACCATCCAGTGGTTCTGCAGCAATAACGGCGGCGCCACTTGGGAGTCCATGACCATTGACGATACCCGTCCCATCACGCATGAGTGGACCGAGTATACCCTGTCGCGAACCTTCACCAATAACACCGGCAACCGCGTCCGCTACAAGGCGACCATGACCGGTACGTCCTTGGTCTACCCCCGCATACACACGCTCGGCGCAACGCTGTCGTGAACGGGTGCCTGGTTTTCTAGTGTCTAGTGTCTTGTTTTTCTGGTGTCTGGTTGCTGGTTCGAAGAACTCCGGCAACCAGACACCGACCAACTAGGCACCAGAAACCAAGTAACCAGAAACCAGCCTTGCTAGCAACTAGCCTTGCTTCGATAGGTAGTTTATGAAGCCGCCGATGAGGCGGGAAGAAGAATGGCAAAGGGAGTAGCAGTGTTCAAATTGCTCCTGCGAGATATACCCCAATTCGAGAGCAACGTACAGATGGCTCTGTACTTCGAGTGCAGAGCCATTGGCCATGGCGAGGAAGCGCATGAAGTCCTTGCGGCTGGCACGCCCAAAACCTACGGCCACATTCGCCATAACCGAAACAGCCGCGCGCCGAATCTGGTCGCGCAAACCGAAGTCACGAGAGAACGCTTCCTCTTGCGTAACCTGGTATATGGCGACCGTCAGTTTCTTCGCTTCCTGCCATCCCTGGATATCTTCGAATCGCTCAATCTTCATGCGAAAACACTACACCACAAACCCCCGTCTCTTCAACCAGAAACCAACTAACCAGAAACAAGGAACCAAGCGAATGCTTGTAAAACGCCGTGGCGGTATGACGGAATACATCCCATCCCCAAGAGAAAAACGTGAAGCCCTGGTGCGTGACCACTTCATTGAGGCAGTCGAACTGTTGCATAAACGACTCAGGTGTATCGAACAGGAATTCGGACTGGCAGATGATGATGCGCAAGTGTGCGCGTCGCTACTGGAGCGGATTCGTGAAGAAGAGCAACGGATACTCAATCTTAACCGGGACTTGCAAGACGCCCCTCCATCAGAACCGTAGGGAACACTCCCCAGCGAACTTGCACAGCGTAGCCGCCATAACCAAAGTTCTTCAGGTGATTCTTACCCGGCGGGCGTCCTTCCTGTATTTACGCTTGAGCCGCGTAAGTCCCCGTGTTTGGCTGGGTTGGGGTGCAACAGCATAAGTTCTTTTGCGCCAACAGGTTGCATTCCAATCCAGCGTGTTCTTTTTCTTGACTTCCACCCTCGAACCAAGCGTTCATTGTCACACGACGGCAGAAGCAGCCGCCCACGAGAAACCAGAAACCAGGAACAAGAAACCAGAACACAACGGAGCGAAGCGACGATGGACATGCACGAGATAAGATTCGGGGTCGAGATTGAAACGGTAAAGCGGACACGGGAGCAGGTGGCGCGGGCCATCCACTCGGTGGTTGGCGGTACGGTGCGGTACATCGGCCAGCCCAACTGTTACGACCCCTGGGAGGTCGTGGACCTGCACGGGCGGCATTGGAAAGTGGTCGCTGACGCGTCGCTCAGCCACGTGCCCTTCCACCTGCGCGCCGAGGTCGTAACCCCGGTCTTGGAGTACGAAGACCTGAAGCAGTTTCAGGAAGTCGTCCGGGCCATCCGCCGATGCGGCGCACAAGTAAATACACAGTGCGGTATGCACGTCCACATTGATGCCGCCCCCTTCGACGGACGCCGCCTGGGCAATCTCGCCAAGATCGTATATAAGCAGGAGCCGCTCATCCTGCACGCCCTCGGTATCAGCGATGAACGGCTCCGCCGGTTTACGCGCCCAGTCAATGAGGAATTCATCCGCCGTGTGGAACGACAGCGCCCTCAAACGAAGGACGAACTCAACCGCATCTGGTACGGCTATCACAACGCGCATCCGCAACACTACTGCTCGACCCGCTACCACGGCGTGAACCTGCATAACGTCTGGTATCGCGGCACGGTGGAGTTCCGCTGGTTTGAGGCCACCCTCCACGCGGGTAAGGTGCGCGCCAATATCACCCTCTGCCTCGCCCTCGCCGCCAAGGCCCTGAACGGACGTGCGGCATCGAGTCGCAAGCGGGCCTTCGACCCGGCGAGCGCCAAGTATGACTTCCGTGTCTTCCTGCTTCGCCTCAACCTCAGTGGCGACGAGTTCAAGGCGGTGCGCAAGCACTTGCTCGCCAACATGCCCGGCGATGCGGCCTTCAAAAACGGACGCCCCCAACCCACGCCCGAAACGCCAACGCAACCGCATGTAACTGCATGCTGAAAGGAGAATCCCCAATGAAGATGGTCATTCGCAACATGGATAAGAACGGACAGCCGACGCTGGAGTCCGGCCGACAGATTGAAGGTACGGACTGTCTCGCGCTGGTTGAACAGATGCGTGCACAAACGCCTTTCACAGCCCGGCAGACGCAGGATGAGTACATGGAGGACCTGCTGACCCGATTGCCGGACAAGCAGCCCCTGCGCGGCGGCACACCAGAGGAGCGCGCCGCGAACTTCCTCAGCGCCCTCGCCACAAACGGCTACGTCGAGTTCGTAGCGGATAAGGTGGATGACGCGGTTGACATTACCCTCGTCCTGGAGGACCCGGGACCGGTGCACATCCCCGGCGAGGTGCTGGACGACCTGGAAATCATCCGTCGCGATGGACGCACGAACATGCTAGACTGGCCTACGGTGGCGCGGATTGCCGACGCCATGGGTATGGACAAGACCGCGGCGTGGGTGCGCACCCATCAACGGGACTATTCCGCGGGCATCTTCCGCGGCTTTGCGGCGGACAAGAAAGGCGACCCATCATGTGCGGACAAGTAGGACTTATCTTTGGCAAGAAGCGTCGGCGCGCCAGCGAGCGCGACTATCTGTGCCAGGTGTTCACGGAAATGCTGCTGCGCGCCGAGTCCCGGGGGCCTCATGCCACCGGTGCTGCCTGGCTTAAAACCGATGGCGAGTACAGCATCCTGAAACGGCCGGTCCCGGCATCCGAACTTACGGTGTCAGACCTATTTCAAGAAACGCTGGAAGGCGTTGACAACCGGACTACCGCGCTCCTGGGGCACACACGCTGGCGTACGCGCGGCAGCGAGGCCAACAGCCGCAACAACCATCCCATCCGAGCCGGGGCCATCCTCGGCACGCACAACGGCACCATCTACAACGCGGACCAGATCTTTGTACGCCTGGGGCTGCCCCGCTTCGCCGAGGTGGACAGCGAGGTTATCTTCCGCCTTGCCGACCGATTTGCCCGGGAGAGCGCCGTCAACCGACCGGGATTCAAACGGGCACTGGCGCTCTGCCGTGGCCAGATGAGTGCCGTGTTGGCCTCACGCTTCGCGCCCTGGACCATCCTCGTCCTCAAGGGCAACAAGCCGCTCAGCCTCTATTTCCACCGACAATATCGCGTTGTGGCCTATGCCAGCGAAGCGGGATGGTTCGAATACGCCGTCGCCAGCGAGAAAGGCTGGCGCCCACTCGAAATATCGCCCATGACCATGATGCACTTCGAACATCAGGACATCGCGAATTTCGGAACCGAACCCTTCCGATTCACCACGCAGGAACAAAAGCTCAACACCGCCGAAGCTACAGGAAACCCCAGGAAAATACCCGTATGATCCCCAAGAAAACCCCGTCGAAGCACACAACGGACAATGACAACCGCGAACCGGTCATCACCCTATTCGTCTACGGGACGCTTAAAAAGGGCTTTCCGAACCACGACCGCTACTGCCGCAACGCCATCGCCATCCAACCCGCCAACGTCTGGGGCCGACTCTACGACCTGGGCGCCTATCCCGCCCTCGAAGTGCCAGAAACATCCATCCGCGCCCACGGCACCGCCGACTCACGCGCCGACGCCGCCACCCAGGCCCGTCTTAACGCCTACATGCCCCAACACGCGGCAAACACCCCACCCCTCGGCGACTGGGACCGCATCCACGGCGAATGCATCACCCTGCCCAACCCAGCGAAAAACCTCCCGCCTATAGACTACCTCGAAGGCTTCCGACCCGGAAGGCCCAGCCTGTATCAACGGGTTCTATTGGCAGCACATTGTCAAACCACTGTATTATTGTGTTGGATTTTTAGGGTGACTCAGGTTGCGAATGGGGAACGAATTAACCCAATGTGGCAGGGCTAATGGGATGCGGTCTTAATCCTCATAGCGGATTTCATCAGGCTTTTGATTTCATCCTCAGCAAAGCGGGCTTCCATGATATAACGCAGCAAGTCCATTATCGCCGGCTGTTCATGGAGGTAATCAACAACGTCCGGGTCGGTTGAAGAAGACAAGCGAAACAAGACATCCGGGTCCGCAGCCAATATCCTAGCCATTTCCTTAATGACTTCTGGGCGTGGTGGACGTTCCTTGCCGCGTTCAATGCGACTGAGGTAGGCGGGCGATATCCCCACCTTGGTCGCTGTTTCCCGTAACCCGAGGTCTTGCGCAACCCTAAGGTCGCGTATGGTATCTCCAAACGTTTTCATGCCCACAGTATAGCAAAACGTTTAGTGTTATGCAACACGATAATCTTTTGAAATGCTTGCCATTTCCTGGTATAATCTGGTATCTTGTAACCCCTAGAATACATAAGGCTACCTATGTTGTAGGTAGCGAACACGCCGAATAGGATCTGTGCAGGAGAGGCAATATGGCCCAAGAAGAGGTTCTAAAACTGAAGGATGTCGCCACTTTATTAAAGGTCGGCGAAAAGACGGTTTACTCCATGGCCCAGACCAGGGAATTGCCGGCTTTCAAGGTTCGGGGGCAGTGGCGATTTTCCCGAAAGGACATTGACGCGTGGATCGAACAACAAAAACATACAACCGAGGATTTGGACAGGGGCGACAAGAAATGATCTCATCCAGGCGCAACGGAGCTTTCCTATGAGCAAAAAAAAGAACAAACAGGTCGAGAACACCATTCCGGCGGGATATACCCTCGACTATGTTTCCGGGAAACAGATCAAGGAAACACCAAAGGAATCGGTGCGTCAGCGGGTTGCACGGGCTTTGATTCATGAATACGGTTTTTCACCAGACAACATGGAACTGGATTTTTCGATTGGTGGACGTAAAAAGATAGATGTGGCCATATTCCACCATGGAGCCGAACATGCCGTAGAAAACCTGAGCCGCGCCGTACTTTGCCGGCCAGAGCCTAATGTCGGCAAGAATACGATACGTATCCGCGATTATGACCAGGCGGCCAAAGATCTCGATGATCTTGAAACGATTATGCGTGACGTCGAGGCTATTCAGTATGGCCTGTGGACCAACGGTCTGGAGTTCTTCTTCCTCGAAAAGGAACAAAAGCGCTTCGAAATCAAGTGCAATCCCATCGGCGACTGGCCTATGGCGGAAGAGTCTGTCGGAACCAATGATGTGCTGTCCGATGCGCATATTCGTGTCGCCGACAATGAAATGCTGAAGATTACCCTCCGTCGTTGCCACAACTATATCCACGGGAATGAAGGGATGCCCAAAGACGCAGCCTTCTGGCAGTTCCTGTACTTGATTTTCTGCAAGATGCACGATGAAAGTCTGTGGACCAAGCAACGTCAGGCGTGGCAACGCCGATTCTGGGCGGGACCCAAGGAACAGTTTGATGAAAAAGGCCGCACTGAAATCCGCAAACGTATTGACTCGCTTTTTACGGAAGTAAAGAAGCAATATAAAAACATTTTCAGGGGCAATGAAGAGATAACCCTGTCCAATCGGGCATTGGCATTCATCGTCTCGGAATTTGCCAAGTACGATTTCACCCACACCGATGTTGATGCCAAGGGGGTCGCCTATCAGGAACTGGTGGGGGTAAACCTGCGTGGAGACCGGGGGCAATACTTTACGCCAAGAGGTGTGGTAAAGCTGGTTATTGAAATACTCGATCCCCAAGAGGATGAAATGATGTTGGACCCGGCCTGTGGAACCGGTGGATTCATGGTCGCCACACTCGGCTATATGATGAAAAAATTCAGGCAGGAGCAGAAAACGCAGGCGGGCAAGGAAAGCACCACAGAATTCCTGAATGTTCATGAACGGCTACGAGAATACGCCTCGACGAATGTTTACGGCGCCGATTTTGACCCATTCCTGATCCGCGCCGCCCAAATGAACATGGTGCTGGCGGGCGATGGCCGAAGGCATATCTACAATATCAATTCCCTGGAATTCCCGTTGGGACATCTTGACGATGTCGCTATAGCCAAAAAAGAGATTCCCCTGGGTTCAGTGGATATTATTGTCACAAATCCACCCTTCGGTTCTGATATCCCGATTACGGATAAACAAATTCTTGAACAATATGAATTGGCCTGCGTATGGGAGCGGGATGAAGAAGGGGGCTTCCGGAACACCGGCAGGACACACGGAAGTGTCTCCCCGGAAATCCTGTTTATTGAGCGCTGCGTCAAGTGGTTGAAACCTGGCTCTGGGCGCATGGGTATTGTTTTGCCTGATGGTGTTTTAGGCAACCCGGCGACGGAATATATTCGCTGGTGGATCATGCGCGAAACGCAGGTGCTTGCCTCCGTGGACCTGCCGGTAGAGGCTTTTATTGCCGAAGCAAATGTCAATATTCTCACCAGCCTGTTATTTCTACGTCGAAAAGACGAACAAGAAAAACGGCGTCAAGCCCTGCACGGCGCCGAAGAATACCCGGTTTTCATGGCCGTAGCCGACAAGGTTGGCTTCGACCGGCGCGGAAACAAACTCTATAAACGTACCCCGGACGGTGAAGAAATCGTTGAGCCTCGCACCCACACCGAGCGTATTCGCATCGGAGGACGTATTGTAGAACGTACCCTGACCCGAAGCGAAAAGATCGAGGACAACGATCTGCCAGTCATCGCAGAAAAATACCGTGAATTTTGCAAGGAAAATGAACGATGAGTCTTATTCTTCCTATAAACATCCAGAACCTATTGCAGTGTCAAGGCGTTGAATCAGCCAGAATTGAATTCAAGCCCCTCTGGAATGAGGCTGTTACCGGCTACCAGGTACTTAGGACGATCTGTGCGTTTGCCAATGATTTTCAAAATCTCAACGGCGGATACATTATTATTGGCGTTGAGGAAAATAGCGGCTGTGCAGTGTTACCGCCCAAAGGAATTTCTCCTGAAGACGTTGATGAGATCCAGAAATGGGTTCGCGGCAATTGTAATCGAATTGATCCTGTCTATCAGCCTGTGTTTTCGCCTGAAGTTATTGACGGAAAACATATTCTGGTAATCTGGGCGCCTGGCAGTGATAACCGGCCACACAGGGCACCTGATGGAGAGAAGACGGAAAGAAAGTACTTCGTCAGAATTGGCTCGGAAAACGTAGATGCCGCCGCACGAGGCTTGTTGCCACAATTGCTGCAACTGACAGCCAGAGTACCTTTTGACGACCGGCGGGCGCTTCAAGCGAGGGTGGAAGATTTGCGAGAAAGCAAGGTGCGGGAGTTTCTCAAAGACATTCAAAGCGGTTTGCTTGAAGAGGGAAACACAAAGGAACTATACCGTAAGTTACGAATTGCAGTTCCCATAAATGATCATGATGTGCCCAAGAACATAGGGCTCCTTATGTTCAGCGACAATCCTGAAAATTGGTTCTCCGGGTCACACATCGAAATAGTCCAATATGCGGCGGACGCCGCAGGCAATGTTATCGAGGAGAAAACTTTTACCGGAGGTATTCACGAGCAATTAAAAAGCGCGCTTTCCTATCTAGAAAATATCTCCAGCGCGCATATTGAAAAACAAACCCACTCTTTCCGCGTCAAGGGGTGGGTTAGTTACCCCATCCCCGCACTTCGCGAAGCCCTTGTCAATGCGGTTTATCACCGCAGTTACGAAAGCACCCAGGAACCGGTAAAGGTCTATCTATACTCCGACCGAATGGAAATCATCAATTATCCGGGACCTGTCCAAGGAATCAACCTGGAACACTTCCTAAATAACAACGTTCCACCCGTGCCTGCGCGGAATAGGCGGGTTGGTGAATTTCTGAAAGAATTGAAATTAGCGGAAGGGCGCGGGACGGGACTGCCAAAACTTTACAAGGCCATGCGTGATAACGGTTCTGGAGACCCGCAGTTTGACTTTGACGAGGAACGCACCTATTTTCGCGTTACACTGCCCGCGCATCCAGAATATGTCGCCATATCCGCCTTGCGTGACGCAGCACATCTACGCGCAATAGGCAATACCGATGATGCCTTTAATCGCGTCGAAGAAGGCTGGAGGAGAATGCCGGGCTCCCCTACATTGACCGCTGAGTACATACGCCTTTTGGGTGACAAGGGACGGCTCAGTGACGCTGAATCTATCTGCCAACAATTCAGAGAACACGCTTTGGATAGTTTTGTGCCATCTGTTCTCAATGTGCTTATTGAAGTTCTACTGGATTCAAACAGAAATACCGACGCCTCCAAGTATCTTGACATGCTTCCTCAATATGTGGGCAGTAGTGATGCCTTGGATGCCGCCATCCTGGCACGGCGTCTCGGCAAGCAGGAAAAAGCACACCGGTATTTTGAACGAGCGGGAGAACCCCTATTACAAGATACGAGGGCCATGCATGAATTTGCGCAGACGAAAATTAAGTTGGCACAGGATATATTAAGAAATCGAAAGAACCGCGAAGCAAATAGGCGCCTACTTAATGAAGCGAGAGAACTGCTTGAGCGCGTAATTCAGATGGACGCGGATCGAAACAGGCATGCCTGGGCATGGCGTGATTTGGGCAGGGTAAAGAAATGGCTTAAATATCCACGCAGCGATGTAAATTTTGCCTACGATAAGGCCATTGAACTTTTGCCGAACGAGTATCGCTTTCAGGAGGAACTTGCACAATGGGAAGACTCTGACCATGACCGATAACTTGGAAGACATCGTTGAAGCCCCGGATGATGCTGCCGAAGATAACGGTCCGGATAACTTTTTCATTGATATCCTGACTGGTAACAGGGAAGGTGCCTCGACCAGAAAGCTGCTGGTGCAGAAGGTTTTGCGGCAGCTAATTGAGAGTTACGGCTTTGACCGGAATGACTTGGAGGTCGATTACAAACATCGTATCAAGGGCGGAAAACCGGCGAAAATTGATATTGCGATTTTTCGTCCCGGCAGATTGCACAACAACGACAACCTACAGCGAATCGTTGTCTGCAAGACACAGAAAAAACGTGACAAACTTCGTTCGATTACCGAGGCCGACACCGACCTGCGCGAACTCAAGGATCTGCTGGAGCTGATTCCCGGTGCAACATTGGGCATGTGGACCAATGGTCAAGAGGAGTTCCTGATCCAGGTCGAGCGCACCCGTTTCGAGGTCCGACCCAAGCCGCTGGGGGTCTGGCCGGTGCCAGGTGAGGCTACTTCGGATTTGGAAAAGACCGGCGGTGTCATTCAGGTTAGTGCTGAAGCGGAAGGCTTGGAAGATGCTCTTTCCCGTTGTTTCATCTATCTTTCCAGCAATCAAAACATTGGATTAGGTGATAAGGCTGGCTTTCAACAGCTCGCTTTAATTCTCTTTTCGAAGATATACGACGAAACAAAACCTATAGGAGAACGACTTTTTTGGATCAAGGGTGAAGAACCTTTTACTCCAGGAGGTCAGGCAACCATTCATCAGCGGATTGCTTCTTGTATAGAGGGGGCAATTGCCTGGAAGCCTAACCTGCTTGAGCAAGGTTGGACTCTGATCTTAAGACCCAACCAAACTGCTCGTGTAGTCATGGAACTGGCTCGTTACTCTCTGAGCGAAACGCTTCCTCGTTACCGCACCGGAGCATTCAGGTCAGTTGCTCGGTATGTAATGGACGGCAAAGATGGCCGCTACCCCACGCCGCTCAATGTGGCCGAAATGGTGGTGGAGATGCTCGACCCAAAACCCGACGAACGCATCATGGACTGTTCCTGCGGCACCGGCACCTTCCTGGCTATGGCAGCCGCGCACATCTTCAAGAAGCAACTGGCGGCTATGGGCACCACACCCGACGAGGCCACCAATGAACAGATTCGCCAGGCGCAAAACGACACCGCCGCCTGGGCGGCCAGCAACGCCCTAGGATGTGACATCGATCCCTTCCTGGCTGTTGCCAGTCGCATGAACCTTTTGTTCACCACCGGTAATCCAGGCCGTGTGTTCCGCATCGACGCCCGAACCTTCCCTGATAGCGACCAAGAGTGTATTGATATGGCTCGGCAAAGTATGCCGCTCGGCAGCATGGATGTAGTTTTGCTTAATCCTTGGTTCTCCACAAAAAATACGGTGAGCGATACCTCCATCCTGGAGCGCTACGACCTCGGCAACAACTGGGAGCGTGACGAGGAAGGCGGATTTCGCAACACCGGCAATCCGAACACCGGAGGCGTGCCGCCCGAGGTATTATTTATCGAACGCGCCCTGCAATGGGTGAAGCCTGGCACCGGTCGCGTGGGCATTCTGCTTCCAGATGGCCTACTGGGTAACCCCGGCGATGAATACGTGCGGTGGTGGATTCTGCGTCACTGTGAGGTCTTGGCCTCAGTTGACCTGCCGGTGGAACCATTCAAAGTCACCGTGAAGGAGTATGGCCTGACACCCGCCTTGCTGAGCCTTTTGGTACTGCGCCGACGCGGCCAGGAAGAACTGATCAACACAGAGCACCCGGAATACAAGGTCTTCATGGCCGTGGTGGATCGGGCCGGTGTCGACTCCCGGGGTAATCTCCTGTTCCAGCGAGCCCCCGATGGTGAGGAGCTCGTTTTCGATGAAGAAGTAATCGAGCGGGTTCGCAAAGGTGGTGAAGTGGAAATACGTCACACCACGCGCCGCAACCGCCGCATTCATGACGAGCTGCCGTTGGTGACAGAGAAATACAATGAATTCCGTGCAACCGGCGAGGTGACGTTATGAGCAGAAAATTTCAATGTAAGATTGTGCCAATTAGCTGGGTTGAGAATGAGGGCCGAAGATTAGATTGTGGTCCATATATGTCTGGAGCAATAGAAACCCGAATTCTCCTTAAAAAAATGTCGTTTAAGAAGAATGCACTGCAGTCACTGACTCGCGGTGGTATTTCTGGAATAATCAATGCCGGAAGAATCGCAAGAATCTGGGTTGATCATCCAGATTACGGATACAAGTTCCTCTCTAGCACTGACATTTTGCAGTTTGATGTCAATAATGTGAGTTTAATCGCTAAGTCGATAGGGAAACAGAACCGAAACTTATTGCTTGAAAGAAATTGGACGCTTATCACGAGGTCAGGCTCAATTGGACGTATGGCCTATGCTCGCGAGGATATGCATGGACTGGCATGTACAGAGGATGTGCTTCGGGTAATTCCTGATGAAAACAAAGTGTGCCCAGGATATATATATGCTTACTTGAGCACAAAGTTCGGCATTCCTCTTGTAGCATCCGGAACCTACGGGTCAATCATTACGCATCTCGAACCAAGTCACATCGCTGAACTTCCTGTTCCGAGAATTGGAGATATAGAGGAGCAGGCACACACTCTGATTCAGAGGGCAGCTGATCTCAGGTATCTGGCAATTACACAAATCAACAAAGCTACTGAAGATTATTTGTTTGCTGCTGGTCTAGAAGATATAACGACCGTCGATTTTCATGAAAAATCAAAAAAAAACGGTTTCTATGCATCGTTACCTAACGCCAACAGCCTCAGAGCAGTTAACTTTATCCCTTTAAATAGAGACTTAGACAAATATGTAACACAATCTAAATCTTGGGCATATATTTCGGAGTTAACTCGCCCAGGCACTCTTAGAACAGGGCCTCGATTCAAGCGTATAGATTCAATTCCCGACCCAGAGATTGGAGTAGAACTCCTAGGTCAAAGAGAGTGCTTCAACTTAAGACCTGATGGCCGCTGGCTTTCTAGAAAATATCTACCGAAGGATGAACTGATCTTTCTGCCCGAAGGCTCAACAATGATTGCAGCCAGAGGGGGGTTGGACGACAGTAATTCTTTTGCCAGATGTCAATTTATCGCTGGGAAGCGGACCCAGTATGCCTACTCTCAAGATTTTTTGAGGGTGATACCAGAGCAAGACAAGATTCTTCCTGGGTGCCTATTTGCGTTTTTGAGATCGGAAATGGCTTTCAGGATGCTGCGAGGGTATTCCATTGGAAGTATCCAGCAAGAATACCACCCAGAAATGGTTAAATGGATGCCTGTTCCTCTGGTCGATTATGAAACAGCGAACCGAGTTAACAATCTTGTTGTTGATGCTTACCGGAAATACGACGAAGCTATTGATTGCGAAGACCAAGCGCGCGCCCTCGTTGAGCGCACCATCGAGGAGGGAGGTTGTTAATGGCGAAGGCCATACCCATCGGTCAACCCGCGAACGAATCTGAACGTCAGGCTATTGGTTTCCTTCGGGATCATCTGCCCGATGGCTGGCTGATTTTCCATAACTTCGAGATGCGGCAGGGTGCGGAAGTCTTCGAAATTGATATCGCCCTGATCGCGCCTCATGGGGTGTACCTGATAGATGTCAAAGGGACGCGGGGTAATATTGACGTGTATGGCTCCAAATGGTATCCCGAGGGACGGCAACCCTTCTTCTCGCCGTTGGCCAAGTTGCGCGGCCATGCCAAGGTCATGGCCACCATCATCCGCGAGAGTAATACTGGATTAACCGATCTTCGCAAGGCCCATGTCCATGCCTCCGTATTGCTTACCTCCGACGATGCCAACCTGGTAGACCAGGCGGGCATAGACAGTCCGGACGTGACCGACTTCAAGCATTGCCTGAAATACTTCCGCGACGCAAGCCGTATCCCGGGCAACCGTTTGGATAGTATCTCCCGCTTTCATTCCCATATCGTCAAAGCGATTACCGGCAAAGCAAAGCCCAAGAGCGCGGCACTGGTGTTCCGCGACTGGCAGGTTGAGGAACGATTGGGCGGCACCGACCGGTACACGGAATACCGCGCCAAGCACACCCTGTTGGGCAAGAGCGGCGGCATGGCCCGCCTGCGGGTCTATCAGGCCGACCCTTATCAGGACGAGGCTACCCGTAAAGATGAGTTCAAGAAGATCAGCAATGCCTATCGCGCCGTGGCACACATGCCCACCCACGCCAATGTGCTGGCGGTAAAAGATCTGTTCGTCAGCGATGACGAAGCTAAGGTAGTGCTGGTCACGGAGGACCTGCCCGGCCAAGCCCTGCGCCTGCACATTAACAAGGCCACCCTGGCGTTGACCTTTGACCAGAAACTCCAGGTAATGCGCGATGTGCTCTCGGCCTTGGATCATGCGCACCGTCATGAGGTGATCCACCGCAACCTCACCCCGGATGCCATTCTGGTGACCAAGGGCGGTCAGATACGGGTAACCGGATTCGATTTCGCCCGTGTCGGCAAAAACAGGGGTACTGAAAGCACCATTGCCGGGCAGATTATCGAAGACCTCGATCCAGTCTACCGTGCTCCTGAGTTGGTCAAATCAGAGAAGGAGTCATTCCCGCGAGAAGCGACCATTGCCTCCGATTTGTTCTCCGCCGGCCTAATCTTCTACGAATTGCTCACCGGCGACCTTCCTTTTGAGAACATTGACCAAATGATGGAGGCCGATGGCAAATTTTCGATGAAGCCCTCGGAGCACAAACCGGATCTACCCAAAGGTATTGACGACTGGTTGCAGAAGTTTTGTGAGTTCGACCCTGAGGAACGTCATGCCAGCGCTGCCATTGCGCGTAAGACCCTGGATGACCTTATTTTACCCGAAGCCAAGAACGACTCTGCTCCGGACGTGATCGGTCCGGCGGCGGGCACAAAACAAGTTCCCGACGATATGACTGATCTGCCTCAGGATTATATTTTAGCCAACCGTTTCCGTATCCAGAGAAAACTGGGCAGCGGCGGCTTTGGTGTCGCCTATAAGGTATTTGATTCCCTGGGAGATGTGGTGCGGGTCATCAAATTGGTGACCAAAGACCGCCGCAGTGTGTACGAACGACTGCGCCGGGAATACAAGACTCTGACCAGTCTGCCTGAACACCCGCATGTGGTCAAGGTAATCTGGGCGGATCGCATGGCCGACGCCAATCAGACGCCGTACATTGTCTTTGAGTATGTGGAAGGCCTGGATGTTTCTGATTTGATAGATGCCGGGGCGGTGTCGCTGGAGGATGCCGTGCGCATTGCGCGCGAGGCCGCCGAAGGGCTGACCCACCTCCATAATCATGGCGTTTATCATCAGGACGTCAAACCTTCCAATCTACTGTGGACCGATAAGGGCGTTCGCATTATAGACTTTAATGTCGCGGTTTCCGAGAAGGACGAGATTCAAGGCGGCGGCGGCACGCGCCGTTACCTGCCACCGGATTATGATTGTGCTGGCGAACCCGATGCTGCGGACCGAATAGACCGCGACCTGTATGCCCTGGGTATCTGCTTCTATGAGTGTCTGACCGGTAAATATCCTTTTGACGATCCGACACCGCCAATAAACACACAACCTAAAGATCCCAAACAATTTGCCGGCTGTGCCGATGTAAATGCCTCGCTCATCCATATTTTGTTAAAGATGATCGCTCCCAAACGCCAGGATCGCTACACTTCAGCGGAGGAATTCCTGTCAGCCTTGTCTGGGGTCAAGCGCTACCGGTCGGCGTTGTCCACCAGCGAGAGTGGGACGGGACCCAAGGCGGTAGCCCAATTGGGTTTTGAACCCAAAGAACCCAATACCAATCCTTTCGTTACCCATTTGCTAACCCTCTACAGCCAGAGCCAAGTCTCCAACGCGGGCACCCGCGGTCTGGATGCCATTGGAAAAGCCACTTATGTGCCGACCTACCTGGATGAAAGGCTTAAGCCCGCACTGATCGAGGGTGAATTCCGTCTGGTGATCATCAGCGGTAATGCCGGTGACGGCAAGACTGCGTTCATTCAGCAGTTCGAGGCTTATGCGGAATGCAAAGGCGCACAAATACAACGTGGTGCGAATGGTGCCGTATTTCAACTCAAAGGGCGCACCTATCAGAGTAATTACGATGGCAGCCAGGACGAAGGCGATGAGCACAATGATAACGTCCTACAAAAATTCTTTGCCCCTTTCAAGGGTAAGAACGTTTCCAAATGGCCAGAAAACCAGACCCGCCTGATCGCCATCAACGAGGGTCGGTTGGTGGACTTCTTTCTGGAGCATGAACAAACCTTCCCGCTGCTTGCCGAACAGATACGGCAGGGCTTGGCCGGCACCGCTCCGGAAGAGGGCATCGCTGTCATCAACCTCAACCTGCGTTCGGTAGTCGCTGACCCTGAGGACGGTAAACCCTCGATTCTGGAGCGCCTGATCGCGCGCATGACGCAACAGGAATACTGGCAGGCCTGCGAGAAGTGCGACATCAAGAATAAATGTTACGCCTACCACAACGCCCGTACCTTCCAGGACCCAGTTGCCGGCCCCAAGGTCACTGAGCGCCTGAAGATGCTCTATACCATTACCCATCTACGGGGCCGCCTGCATATCACCATGCGGGACCTGCGGTCGGCGCTCGCCTTCATGCTGGTGGGCACTCGGGATTGCAACGACATTCACCATCTCTACCATAATGGCGGTGAAGAGAACCAGAATCGCATTCTTGACGGATTCTACTTCAATGCCTGGCTCGGTGGTTCAGAAGGCTCGAATGACCGCCTGATTGCATTGTTCCGTGAAATAGACGTTGCACAGGTCAGTAATCCCGATGTTGATAGGGAAATCGGGTTTCTGGAACCCAAAATCCGGGATATGAGCCGCTTTTCATTTGCTGAACGTGCAAGATACGATGAAGAACTGGCGGAATCCTTGTTTAAGAATCTCCCGCGGGACTACGCTTCAAGAAATCGTGCCCGGCTGATTGAAAAGCACCGGAATTACCTTGCTCACATGCGACGGCGCCATTTCTTTGAACGACGGGATACAGGTTGGAAGGACATGTTGCCTTATGAAAGCATTGACTCTTTCTTAAACGCCATTCAACACCCCGGTCAAAAGGGAACCGAAGAGATAACCATCCTTCTACATGCTATTAACCGGGGCGAGGGCCTGAGCGATCCATCCCGGTTGGGCAATCAGTTGGCACTCCGGGTTCGCCAAGTGGATAAAGGCACCATACGCAGTTACCGTTTGTTTGGCGGCGATAAATTTACGCTGTGTACGGATCATGAATTGACGCCGCATCCGTTCCTTGAGCGTCTGTCTCAAGCGTTGATATTGTCCTATGACTCCGGCGATGGACACAAAGCCAGCCTGCGCATCAACCTTGATGTTTATGAGATGCTGATACGTTTGAATAATGGATATCGCCCCAGTGTCGAAGAGCAAGAAGGGTTCTATATGAGCCTTGCCATTTTTAAGAATCTGCTTGCATCCGTACCCTATAAAGAAGTCTTGCTGACCAAAGCCGGCCACAAGTTTTATGAGATACATAGGGAGGATGATTGCAGGTTGACAATGACTCTTTCTGAAATGGGAGCTGAGTACCATGCCAATTAAGGGACGCGACAGAGAATTCAGAATTCCCAAGGTGTCTTATCTTGATTTCAAGCACATTGAAATGGACCGTGTCCTGACAATGCTGTTCCCTCGTCTGAAGTATGACGGCTTTGGAAGCCGCAGACCGCCCCGGGGCGGAGAAGTATCTGTTGATGAATTTCTAAAGGAGTTTCTTGATCATCCTGAGTGGTTTTACGGGTTTGGTCAACATCCAGATATCGTCCGAGCCTGGATTGAAACGGATCTCATGGATATGGTCAATCGCGGTAAAAGTAATCAAGCCCTTGCAGCCCCCAGGCCGTTGCACGGCAATACCTATAAGTTTCGCAATACAAAACATACGCGCGATTATGGCGCCGCAGAGCAACTCTACTGGATGCTTTATTACACCCGAAGAGGCAAGGGACAAGCGGTTCGCGACGCTTTAAAACGGTTCTTTTTTCAGGGGATAGACTTGGTTACGGATCGCTATGATTCTCATGCGTCCGTGGATGTGGAGACACAGGCCATCCTGCGCCTGGATCATCAAGTCACCCAGGACATGAAGGACTCCAAGGAACCTTCCCGCTTCGGCCCCTTATGTATCGGCCAGGCAGATATCATGGCGGACGATATTCTGAGACTTCTGGCGTATGAACCTTACATTCCACGATCTGTGCTGGTGGATTACCTCAAAACGCTAATGGCCTTTCATTTGGCCATTTATCACCTTAAATTACTGCAGTTGGTGCCCGCCCTGATAAAGCAACGATCTGGCAATGGTCTTTGTGCCATCTCGCAATGCCCGATTAACCCCGGCCTTGAGAATGCGCTGGATGGCTGCCCTTACCGTGTGGCTTTAGTTGTAGATATGGGCGACGTCAACAATACGCATATGGCGGAACTCGCGCGCAAGTCCGCGGACCGGCTTTATCGCCAAATTCCCGCCTTTGTGCATGCTAATTTCATCGTTAAGAAACTTGATGAGATGGCAGAATACCTGAGCAAGAAAACGGGCAGAATTGCAGCGCCGGAGAGCGGTGTATTCAATATTGGCGATCTGGTATCCCTGTTGAAGCCTGAATACGACACAGAACGACAAGCCTACTTCAAATTTCGCCTGGCCAGCCTGATTGAGGAATCAACTACCGGAAAAGAAGACATGGACCCGGAAATCCGGGAAGTTACCGCAATGGGCCTCGGTGAATTTGAATCCTTCATTGAAATCCTGATGGCCTATCGCGGCAAGTATCATCGCCAGTACATCACCGAATGCCTGGATTCACTCTTGCTTAAGAACAAAGAGAATGGCTTGTTGGCCCAATCCCGAACCAAGGGCAGTCCCCGCCGGTTTGTGCTGGGAAGCAAACTACTTGAAGTATTGCTTCAGCTGGCTGTCCTGAACCAGGAGGAAGGACATTTTGTAACTCGCGAAGTACGCATAGAGGAGTTGTTGTCGTTTCTGAGAAACCGCTATGGCCTTTATATTGACCGTCTGCCGGAAAGAGCCCAAGCCAACAGCAGCATACTGGACAAGCGCGCTTTACGTCTTAACCTTGAAACCTTCAAGCGTCGCCTGCGTGAAATTGGGTTTTACGAGGACCTGTCCGATGCCTATGTGACGCAGAAGGTATCGCCCCGTTATACGATTCGGAGAAACGGCGGAACAGTTCAGAATGGGAGGCGAGTATGAGCAGTGCGTTTACCAGGCTTTCCCCGGATAAATTAAATGCGGCAGTTGCCGATGTGCTTTGCCCTCGCATCGACGCTATCTTTAGCGACCGAAGCCCGGGTCACTGTATGAGGGTCACTGATCTTGATGATGCTGTGATGGAGTCTGTCTGCAAAGAAATGCGTCAAAGACGGCCTGAAGGCAACATATTTGTTCTTGCCGGCCACGAACAGGAAGGGCAACCTCACTGTGTGACTTCCACCAAACTGGTGGAACTGCGCAATCCCGACGCAAACGGCGATCAGCGTCAGCCTTTGCTGATATTCATACCGGCTTCGTTACGTACCAGCGCCGAGGATTCTTTTGGTGTCGCCACTTTCGAGGAATTGACCTTTACCAGTATTTATGACGAACTACTCAGGGTATTGCTTGATCGGCTCCCACCGACATTAACAGGGAGCGTGCGCGAACTATTCACTATTCTTTCAGATGAGGGATGGCCTTTTGCCGATGATGTTTCGCGCGTTCGGTATCTGCTTACGGCACTCGAAAATGGCATTGATGGCGAAACGCTTGGGGCGAGCTTATATGAACTTACGCTGATTCCTGATTTCAAACTATTTGCCCAGCCTGGAATGGTGAGCGGAAAAATTCGCCGAAATCTTAGCTGCCTTCGAGACCTGATGGCCTCTCATAAGTCCGTCCGCGGACGTATAGCCGACTTGGGACTTAGCGACAAGGCTTTGGAAATGAGCCTGGTCGCCTACTTCGACAAGTACGACGTCCAGGAGCCGGAATCATGGACCGCCCCCATTGCAACCGACAAGCAGTGGTGGGAAATCTCCTTCGATAAATGGCTTTTCAAGGAAGAACGAGTTCTGGATAAAGTACTGCTTAATGTTCTTGAGACCGACTTGCCGGTAGTTGCTGAGGATGAGGCAGACGACCAACTTTGCAACCTGATTGGGCAGCAAATACTGGTGCCCGATAAACGCCGAAAAATGAACGTATCATTTGAAATTAACCAACCTCCCCAACAAGTCAACGGGCTTGATCATTTTACGGTTCAAATTGTGTCTCAAGAAAGTGGGCCAGTAGGAAAATCCAAAAAAGTTAAATCCTGGAAACAAAAACGTCTAAAATGCAACGTTAATCTTGCCAGTCTCAACAAGACGGATTTTGAAGAGGGTTGGCATTTTATTAGAGTCCTTCCGTGGACGGCCGAAGGTGACCCGATTCCACTTGAAGCAGATTCCGGTTCTGAAGGCGCCAAGCATTTTTATGAGAGTGAGCCGTTCTATGTCCTGCCCAGCGGCAGTATCGAGGAAGATCCGCCGCAACGGGCACTACCGATAGAACAGAGTCTTGAACATGCTCGATTCCGCCTACAACTTACCGCCCTGGGAGATGACCGTGATCCTGGTGAGATAGCACTCAGCAGTGTTGGCTGGGCTGACAGGAGCAGGTCAAAGAAATCATTTCGTCAGGAAACCTTGTTGGCCAAGTTTGGTAGTGACGGTGCAATACAAATTCCACTGTCACAAATGTTAAAGGGGATTGAGCAACGTATTTTGGCTAAACCCAAGCACCCGTCGGGCTGGAGAATGCAGATTAACCTGGATGCTGCCGAGCCCCCTTCCGAGATTGGGCTTACACTGCCGTCTTCTGCAGCTATGGATTCCTTTTTAGCGGCCCGTGAAGAGTTCTTCGCAGCCGTACGTAAAGATACTGCCGAACTCGTCATGCAGGGATTTTCATTTCGAGGTTCCGAAACGGAATGCCTTACGTATGCCGAGGCATATCTCGATCTTATAAAGAACCATATTCGTTTGGCTGAGACAACATCTGGCGCAGAACGCCAGCAGCATCTGCAATGCCTACGAAACGTTTTGGCCGTTGATTCCATTCACGTTATTTTGACTGATTTTCGGGGGCGACACCGGGAAGCGGTGTTGCTTTCTCCAACCCATCCGCTCCGCGCCCTATGGTTGAGCAGTTGGGTTACCTTGGGCTCGAACTGGATTGAAAAACTCAAGGCTGGCGGCCGGGAGTACATTAAGCATATCCGCGCGGCACTTCTGGAAGGCCTCGCGCCGTCCGCCTATCCTGTGGGTGTTCCTGTTGAGGATGGCCGCATTTTCACCCCGGTAGACAACTTTAATGCGTTCTGGGCGCTATATGCCCCGACGACTGAGGAAAACGCCCGCGGTCTGATGGCCGAAATCTGCTCAGCCTTAGGTCTGACTGAACCTTCCGCTACGGGGACAGACATTTCCGGAAAAGTCCTCGCAAACAAGATCGAACGCTATCTCTCGCAACATCCTTATGTGCGGGAACTTTCATTGAATATCTTCAATCCGGGCGCTGGTTTAGTAATTGCAGACGCGCTACTTTTGCTACAGCAGAAGCAGGAACATGCCGACTTGCGTTATGACATTCGGCTCTTCGCGGCTGACCCGGACTCTCCAGTTTTGGGTGAAGTGCTTGAATCCTTGGTTCGACCCGGCGCCATGGTAAACGAGGTTGCTGATGCATTTGCAACTTCATCAGGGAGCCATCTGTTTTCCAAATTAAACTTGGCAAAACATGCGCTAAGCGAGTTTCATTCAAATACAAAGGGATTTTCTGCCCACATCAGCATTCTCCTAGATGCATTTCCCGCAGAAGAATTGTCCATATCAGAAAAACCCATGGGGATCGTGCCCTTATATGGGCTGATACAGGACTTCGAAACCGATTTCGTGGATGACGAATCGGGTACTTATTGGAATAAACGACCGATTGTGGGACGCTCCTTAAACGCAGATAGCCATGCGGCGTGCTTTGACATGCTATCGCTGCTGAGCCAGGAACTATGTTTTGCTATCTCAGCCGTTGCCGCCTCTGGATCAAGATTTAAAGCCGTCCCTGTTGTAACCCTTGGCCTGGACGTGGCTCAACGAGAACTGATATATGAAATCCATCAGGTCAGTGATTGGGTGTTCACCATTGATCGCAACATGGGGATTGAATTCTTCGATCATGGCGGGCGGAAAAATAGGCCGGATTACCTGATTGATTTTGTTCCTGGCACCAGTTCACAGGCAACGCATAACCTGATCATTTCTTCACGATCAAGCGATGAACTGGAAGCAATGCTGAAACCAGTACTGCTTGAATATGGATTATCCGCCGACGGTGAACAGTCGGTTCAGATCCTGGCGAACTTACGGTCACTTTCCGGTCAACTTGCCTTGAAACTTATTTCCGCACGGACGCAGCAAGCCGAAGCACTTGGGTTGGCTTTGGCGCGGCTTTATCTTGACTATCAAGGGGCGCTGAATAACCAGATCATCGTTCCCCTGGATGCGCACACGGACCTATACCGCGCAGGAGGCGATTCAGAAGATATCAATGATGCCATCAGCCTGCAACGCACTGATTTGGGGCTGTTCGACTTGGATCTGAATACCAGGACAATTACCTGTAACTTGGTCGAGGTGAAATGCTATTCGAACGTCGGGGACTATGCTGCATTTAACCAATTAAAGGAACGAATTTCCGACCAGATTAATCAGAGTGAGCGAATCCTCCAAAGGCACTTTGATCCTGCCCAGAAACAACCGGACCGACCGGATAGGCTACTGAAGAACAGGGAATTGGCGCGTATCCTCAGTTTCTATTTGGAGCGCTCATTACGTTATGGAATCTTCGACGTTACTGCGGCTCAGGAAGCCCGGGGTCTACTCGAATCCATCGAGATGGGGTACTCGCTTCAGTTTCGGCGTTGTGCTTTGATCTTTGATTTCGAAAAGACAGGAACCGATGAACCTGACAACGAAGTAGGTATTGAGTTTCACCGCATTGGCAAGGACCTCATACACGCATTGCTGGACAACTGCCGTAAACCTGTTTCAGTCGAGAGTGAGGAAACGAGCACATATCTTCTCAGCGAGCAGTTCATTCCAAATGTGCCCAAGCTTGAAACCGCTGCCTTTATCGCGCCGCAACGAACACGGTCAACGTCCTGGACGGTGGATGAAGGGTGGGATGATGAGCCGGCGAAACCTCTTACTCCACCACCGCCTCCAGTCGCGGTGAAACCACCTATGCCAGCCCAAGAGAGTCAGGAGGAGCAGGCGAAACCTGTTGAGCAAGTACCTCCTCCTGCCATGACGCCGGAAGGAACTAAAGCAGATGAACGGCCTGTCGTGACTGCCGAACCGGAAGCGTCTGCTGAACCAAAGCCAGAAACGCCAGAGTACCCGGTATCTGAGTCTCCGACTCAAGCAGAGGTCAGCTATGACATCATGCTCGGTGTCAATGGCGACTCGCCCCAGTACGGATTACTCGGTGAGGTTTCCGGCAGAAAGGTTGCACTGGACCTGAACCACACGCATACGATCAGTCTCTTTGGGGTCCAAGGCGGCGGCAAAAGTTATACCCTCGGAACGGTGATAGAGATGGCCTCCATGCCCATTCAGCACATTAATGTGCTGCCAAGCCCCCTCGCGACAGTCATCTTCCATTACAGCCCGACACAAGATTATGCGCCGGAATTTACCTCGATGGTCAATGAGAACTCGGTTGATGAGGAGATCCGTATTCTTCGCGAGCGTTACAAGGCCAACCCGGAGGCTCTGAAAGACGTACTAATCCTTACCCCAGCGAACAAGGTAGATAATCGCCAGGCCGAATATCCAGATATCGAGGTTAAGCCGATTGCCTTTTCTGCCTCAGAGCTTAAAGCCGCACATTGGAAATTCCTAATGGGTGCAATTGGCAGTCAGAGCATGTACATGCGCCAAATCAATCTCATCATGAGGGGCCTGCGAGACAACCTGACCTTGGACGCCCTGCGGGCAGGCATTGATAACTCTGGCCTATCTGATCACCTGAAAGAACTGGCCCAGACGCGCCTTTTGTTCGCCAGTGAATACATCGATGACAACCAACGCCTGCAGGACCTGATTTGCCCGGGCCGCTTGATCATTGTAGACCTGCGTGATGAATACATCGAAAAAGACGAAGCGCTTGGTCTGTTCGTAGTGATGTTGCAGATTTTCTCGGAAGCGACCTTCCAGGGAAGTGCCTTTAATAAACTGGTGGTTTTCGATGAGGCCCATAAGTACATAGAGAACGATGACTTGGTATCTGGACTCGTAGAAGTCGTTCGCGAGATGCGCCACAAAGGCACCTGCATCATGGTAGCCTCGCAAGACCCGCCATCCGTACCAGTTTCTCTGATAGAATTGTCTTCGCAAATCATTATGCACAAGTTCAACTCGCCGGCTTGGCTAAAGCATATCCAGAAGGCGAATGCGGCTCTAGGCGAGCTGACCTCAGACAAGATGAGTCGCCTGGGCACAGGTGAAGCGTATGTATGGTCAAGTAAAGCCTCCGACGATGTTTTTACACGCGGGGCAGTAAAGATTAAATGCCGCCCACGGGTGACACAACATGGTGGAAGTACCAAGACGGCAGTCTTAGGGTAATCTTGAGGTAAGTACCGCGCACTGAAAACAAATCGGCAGCTTCGCTCCGGAAGCCATTACAGAAATAGCGCAGACACTGCAAAGGATATCTTATGGCCTTTAGATTGAATAAACGAAGCACTTCCTCAACGGAGAGTCCAGAAGCACTCTTCAGAGATCTGCGGAATCGGAGCGTCGAAGGGCTGTTGTCTCAGCAGGCCGACATGCTCCGCAAATACATGGAGCACGTTGCTGAGTCCGATGTGGCCATGCAGATGCCTACAGGCAGTGGAAAGACTCTCGTTGGCCTGTTGATTGCCGAGTGGCGGCGCCGATCACGCGGCGAACGTACGGTATACCTGTGTCCGACGCGGCAACTCGTTAACCAGGTTGTTGAACAGGCACGAAGCAAATACGGTATTCATGCCGTGGCATTCACCGGCAAGCAACGAGAGTACGACCTCTCCTCAAAAGGCGACTATACAAATGCTGAGGTGTTAGCTGTCACGACGTATAACGGCCTCTTCAACACCAACCCTTTCTTCAGCGATGCCCAGGTGATCCTTCTTGATGACGCCCATGCGGCTGAAAACTATGTGGGCGATTACTGGTCACTAACCGTAGAAAAGCGGAGTGCGGGACACGAAGCGCTCTTTGCAGCGTTGCTCTCCGTGCTAAGAGATGTATTATCCACCACGGAATACTTGCGGCTCTCAGGCGAATCGGATGAAGGCGACCGTAGCCTGATCAACAAACTACCGGCACCGGTCTTCTACGATAAGAACGATGAATTGCTGGAAGTGTTCGATGCTCATTGTGTAGCGGGAAGTGACCTGATCTACAAATGGCGCGTGCTACGGGAACATCTTAAGTCTTGTCATCTCTACTACGGAATAGGCCGCGTATTGCTGCGTCCGCTCATCTCGCCAACCGAAAGCCATGCCCCCTTTGCAGGAGCCGTCCAGAGGGTCTATATGTCGGCCACACTGGGTGAAGGCGGTGATCTTGAACGACTTGTAGGTAGACGCGCGCTAAAACGCATTCCTGCCCCCAAGGGGTGGGAGCGGCAAGGTGTTGGACGTCGTCTGTTCTTCTTCCCCATGCGCACTATGGATGAGAATGCCTGCAACGATTTGATAGCCTCAATGCTCAAGAAGACTGGCCGTGGTCTTGTTCTGACCCCCAGCGAGCGCGATGCCGACGTCTTTCGAAGGTTAGTGGACGAAGAGTTGCCTAACTTCGTGCGTTTCAGTGCCGTGGACATTGAAGCATCTAAGAGCGCATTCGTGGACACGGATAATGCCGTGGCAATTGTGGCAAATCGATACGACGGCATAGACCTAATAGGAGACGAGTGCCGCCTCCTCATCGCCAGTGGCCTTCCGAGAGCAACGAACCTCCAGGAGCAGTTCCTCATGTCCCGGATGGCTGTTCCAATTCTCTACAATGATCGGATTCGGACCCGGATTGTGCAAGCTACGGGGCGTTGCACCCGTTCAGCCACGGACTATGCAGCCGTAGTGATTCTTGGCGAGCAACTGAACACATTTCTGCTTCGCCCCGAGACCAGAAGGTATCTGCATCCAGAATTGCAGGCGGAGATCGAATTTGGCATAGAGGAATCAAAAGGACGAACCGGAAACGAGTTGCTTGAGAATCTCGATATCTTTCTCAGACATGGCGATGTATGGAACGTTGCGGACGAAGCTATCGTTGCGGACCGCGACGAGCGAATCCAGGAGATTCTCCCGTGTGTTAAGAACTTCCTGAACGCGGTGCCCCATGAGGTGAGCTATCAATATGCCCTCTGGAATGGTGACTTTGCAACCGGTCTTGAAGAGGCACGTAAGGTTCTGACAGCACTCGAAGGCTCTGAAGAACTGCGTGGATATAGATCCTTCTGGATGTACCTGGCGGGAAATGTGGCATGGCTGATGCATAGCAGCGGGGTTCAGGGAATGGATGCAACCGCACGTGAGTACTACGGGAAGGCGGCTAAGGCTGCAAAAGGAATGTCCTGGCTCCATGAACTCGCCCGAATCGGGTTACTCGTTGAGGACGCCGACGATACTAGCGACGCCTATCTTGACTCGGCAATCGAAGGCTTGGAATGCCAGTTGGAAACACTGGGAACCGTCCATGATTCAAGGTTCGAAAGACGCGTGAAGGAAATCCTCGATGGATTACACCAGACCGGCGCTGGGCCGTTTGAGAGGGCACAGGTACTCCTTGGGCAGTTGCTTGGTTACAAAGCGGACAATTCTGATGATGATAGCGCGCCGGACCCCTGGTGGGTATTGACAGATACGGAAGGAATTGTCTTCGAGGACTATACAGACTGCAAGGACGATGCCGTCATTTCCACGGAGAAGGTGCGCCAAGCCGCGAGTCATCCCGACTGGTTGGTAGACCGCGATGAATACGCAACCATACAATTTGTTCCCATCGTCCTTACGCCATCGCAGACATTGGGAGCTGGAGCGCGTCCGGTAGCCGTGAATTGCCACTACTGGGAAATGGGCAATTTCGTCACTTGGGCGGAGAATGCGATTTCCGTTGTCAGAGACGTTCGGCGTTCCTTTCAAAGCCCGGGAGATCTCGCATGGCGTGCAGAAACCAAAGAGGCATATGTGCGCGGGGGACTAAATCCCGCGGCCATCCTTGAGCGCGCCCGCCATACCAGACTAAACACGCTTTCGGAAAAAAGAAGAGGGTAACCGGTGACAGGTTGCAATGTCCAGTTATCTAGTTTTTCTATGGCCTCGTGTCCGTTGAAATTCGATTGGTGGATCAATCGCTGATGATTTGATATATTATTTGAGAGTGTTTATGAAGAGGGTTCCTTCTGGGGAGCCATACAATTATCCGTTGCACGCAGCGGTTACAACACCTTTAGCTGAAAGCCCGAGACAAGGCGTCTCGGGCTTTCGTCGTATACGCCTGTCCCTATCTCCCTTGTGCTGCCATCGCCCCCCGGCATGAGCTTCAGCGCGCACCGCTCCCCTCTACCGCCGTGTTCTGGCCTCTGGTCCAGGTCACTGGAACCGATCTTCCGGCTTGGCTCTACGTGAGTGAAGACCCGATCTCGGGCAGGCTTATCCCTCTCGGTGTGTCTCGCTGGCACAGGAAGCTTTGACTCGGTTACACTCGGTCAAATACGGTAAATAAACGTACAAACCGTTTGACATTGAATATCTATCTCATATATTGTAACACTGTTAGTCCCGGTTTATTGGGATGCAAGCGACGAGGGCGGGAACGTGGGACACCGATCAACCAAAGGAAAGAGGCTGTTGGAAGTCAACCGATGAAACCAAACGTGACTGGAGTCGAATGATGGAAGACCGATGGCTCTCAGTGGATGAGATTGCGGCCTATCTCGGCATCAAGCGGGATACAGTCTACAAGTGGATTAGTGCACGGCAGATGCCGGGCCGTCAATTAAGCCTGACGCTGCGTAACGGGTTGATAGGATGTTACATCGGCGAGTATGAACTGCGTGGTTCAGACAGGACAAGCTATGGAGATCGCCTGCTCAGCGAGCTTTCCAAGGAGCTGCGCAGGCACAAGGTTAGCAATACTGGACGGCGGCAATTGTACAACTATCTGGCCTTTTACCGCGCCTACCCTCAGATTGTGCGGACGGTACCCGCACAAACCCGCCATTTGCTTCCAAAAGACATTGACAGCCAAAAAGTGCGGACAGTGTCCGCACAATTGGCTATTACACCTGAAAAACTCCTCGGAAGCCTTTATTATGAGCGATCCGGCTTGTCAAAAGACAAGAAAAAACTGGCGGAGCTGGCGCTAATTAACAGCCTGGAGAACGAACTGCCCAAGGATGACGAGAGCCTGCGCGCCAAGGGTAAGAACCGCTGGTATGTGCCCGCCCCCAACAAGGCCGACGATCTAGAGAAGCTGCGCGAGAGATCGCTGCTTAAGGAGTTCGAGGAATACCGGGCATCCAGCCAAAAGCGCCTGAAGGTGTTCCGTCTCGAGGCGGTCCGCGCAGGCTTCAAAAAGGCCAGACAGGAGAGCGACTACGCCACGATCATCACAGTGTCCCGGAAGGTTCCAGAGAACGTCCTCCAGGAAAACCCTAAGCTCCTCATGTGGTACGACCAGGCGCTCACCCGGATGGGAGGTGAATAAGATGAATCCAAAGATGAATTGGAATCTACAGTTTCAATCGGAAAGCAGCCACATTCAGGTGTCCGGGTTCGTTGCAGCGTCCGCAGAAGAATGCCGCCAGTATTTCGTTCGTCGCGTATCCGCAAAAATCGCGGAATCAGACGGGTCAGAAGAACTCCGACAGCACTTGATCGAATTGGAGACGACAGGATTTGATTTGGGTGAATTATTGGGACAGGTCGAAACCTCGCCCCGGGCCAAGGATTGGGAAATCGGCGAAGCGTTTGCTGAAATCGCCCTGGAGGATGGACACGAAGCTATGTTCCCATGGCCGACAGCATTCGACAAGCGAACCCGTAAAGCAAGTCTGCCGGGTCCGGATCTGGTCGGACTGCAACGCCATGCCGCCCCGCGTTTTGTTTTTGGTCAAGTGAAGTCTTCTTCTGAGAATCGCGTACCTCCACAAGTGGTCAATTCCGCCCCAGATTGCCTCCGCAATCAAATGTTCCAACTTCGGAATCGCCCAACAGACCGACAAACACTTGTCAGTTGGCTGTTGGTGCGGATGCGTGGCACCGAATGGGAGGATGCCTTCAACGAAGCCTTGAAACACTACTCCAAGGGTGACCTGTGGCTTGTCGGCGTGCTGGTAAGCGGAAAGCGTGATCCAGTCGAAACGGACCTTACAAACATCTGCGCTGGAATCGATCACCAGCCGGGAGAATCAGAAGTTCATCTGCTTGGGTTTTACATTCCTTTTCACAAAGACGAATGGGTTGACCTTGTCTACGATAGGGAGGTGACCCCATGAGCGCATTCCCGACGGATATTCTCATAGCAAAAACCGGTGGACGAGAAGCACTGGATCGCACTTCCGACCAAGCTAAAGTCTTGTTGGCGAAAACCGTGCTGAAGCGTATTGCCGAACGTGATCCGGCAGCCCTTGTGCCCATCCAGCCAGACATGAGGAACACTTTGGAAGAGGCCTTGCATTTGATCGAGCTGCGGTGCCTCGACTTGGCCGTGGCCTGGCGTCGGGATGTCCGATCAAATGAAGGGATCGAGTTCCGAGATTATTGCTCGCTGGCGTTTGATATTCGACGGATGCTTCCGCTGGGAGAAACCGAGGATGCCCGTGTCAAAGGTGCCATCCGCCTCGCGGCAGTCGCGGTATTGGGAGATCGGAGTGCCGACATCAGGCGTTATCTCAACGAGAATGCCTGGCCGGTATCCGAGTTGAACTCCGAAGATGCAGGATGGACTAAGCTGGTCCTCTTCCGTGTGGCGGACGCTTTCCTGCGGGTTGTGCGCAAAAAGAACTGGGATGACCTTCGCGCCGTAGCCGATTCGATTGCCTCACTTCGCCAAAGCCAGCAGTTGTATGAACGAGAATACCTCCAACAGGAGAACGGACTGCGACAGATCGCGGCCATTGAGCTGGTAGCTTTCTATCAATTGGCGAAAGCTGTCGAGATGTTGGGCGTATTTGTCGGCAAAGGCACGCCTCGCACAGCGCTGGATGACGTGGATTTTCATCTTTCACGTGCTGTCAAGGCAGCGGATTCCGCCGGCATCATTGAGCTGGCTCTGCTTCTGCGTTGGCTGAGCATGGCTGCAAGAGTGCTTATCCGCTCAACTATTTGGCACCAACTTGCTGCTTACAACAGTAAGATGACGGATTTCAAGCAGGCGCTGACTAATGAGCAGCAAACACGCCCATTATTTGAACTGCTACCACCACAACGCGATGCCATCCAGGATGTCATGCACACAGGCAATCGGGCAGTGGTGGTCGAAATGCCGACCTCCAGCGGCAAGACCCTGCTTGCCGAATGCCGCATCATTCAGACAATAGTGAATATCGACAAAGCGTGGATCGCTTATTTGGTACCGACGCGGGCACTAGTCAACCAAGTCAGCGTTCGTCTGCGACGAGACCTCGGGCCTTTAGGATTGAAGATCGAACAGGCGACACCTGCTTACGAATTGGATGTCTTGGAAGAGGAATTGTTGTCTTCACCTGGCAGTTTCGATGTACTGGTAACCACCCCGGAGAAATTGGATTTGTTGATCCGCAGCGGAGCCGCTGACCAAGGAAATCGCCCGCTTGGCTTGGTGGTGCTGGATGAGGCACACAATCTCGGCGACGGAGAACGTGGACTGCGGAGTGAACTCGTGCTCGCCACTATCAACCGTGAATCGCCGGACACTCACTTTCTACTTCTGACTCCATTTATACCGAATGCGGAAGAGCTCGCAACTTGGCTGGATGATGAACGCTCTCAGAGTATAACCCCGTCACTCGCGATCAATTGGCAGCCCAACGATCAGATGATTGCTCTCGCATATCCAAAAGGCCGGGGGAGAGTCTGGGGGCTCGAGGTGAAGCCCCTTCACGTTAGGCGAGCGCATCGTGCACCCATTGCCTTTGACGAGCGTGTAACCATTGACCGCGAACAAACCCGTGACATTACGTTGACACAGGCTAAGTCATCGAAACTCGGAGTTGCTGCATTCGTCGCTGAAGCGCTTGCTTCCCGTGGAAGTTCCATTGTGTTGGCGTATTCCCCAACCGATTGCTGGAATCTCGCGAAGAAATTGGCTCCCATGCTTCCAGACAAGCAAAGCAAAAGGCTTACATTAGTAAGGGAATTCGTGAAAGCAGAATACGGGGAGGATTTTGCATTACATGCTTTTCTCGGAAAAGGCCTCGGGGTTCATCACGCCGGTATTTCACCTGAAGTGAGAACCCTTTTGGAATGGTTGACCGAAGAGGGTGAATTAGTTGCGCTGGTAGCCACGACCACTGTGGCGCAAGGAGTAAACTTCCCTATTTCAAATGTCATTCTATCTACCCATTTCAAACCGATTCGGATTGGCGATGCTTTTATTCAGGGCGAACTTCGTCCCGATGAATTCTGGAATATCGCTGGCCGAGCGGGGCGCCTATTCCAAGACACGCTTGGGCTGGTCATTTTTGCATCACAAAAACAAGATGATGATTCTTTGGAGCGCTATGTAAATAAAAGAGTAGTAGAATTAGCTTCCGCACTGGAGCAGATGATTGAAGACACGGTCGAGCGAGGTTGGGATCTCGATCTGCGCCGTTTGGTAAGAAACGATGCAAAGTGGTCGAGCTTCGTGCAGTATTTGGCCCACAGCTACCGAAAGATTGGTGACCACGCGCAGTTTCTCACCGACACGGAAAAGTTGCTCAAACGTACTTACGCTTACCATCGGCTGAGTGGACATCAGCCTGAATTGGCCGAGCAATTGATCGAATCCACCCGGATATACGCTGAACAACTTAGCAATCTTCCCTCTGGGGTCTTGACCCTGGTGGACAGCACCGGATTTTCACCTGAGAGCATTATAGATCTGCTCCGTGACAAAGAATCCTTCAGCCTTCAAGCTGATGATTGGAGCCCAAGCCGTCTTTTCCGGTCGGGCGGCGAAGGGATGAAGAGCCTTGTTGGAGCCTTGCTCAGGGTGCCGGAGTTGAACATCCCGACTATTGGTGGCGGAGATGGAAAGTCCATCGCTTCCATGTTGGAGATGTGGGTCTCCGGCAAGACGTTACGGGAAATTGCCGACCGGCACTTCGCGGATGTTCCAGATATCCAAAAGCGGCTTACGGAATGCTGCCGCACGGTATACCAAACTCTCACTCACCAAGGCTCATGGGGGATCGGAGCTCTTCAGTCAATGAGTGAGATTGCAGATGCCAACCTGTCGAAGGAAGCTATGGCTGCAATTCGTTCGGTGCCGTCCATGATCTACTTTGGTGTTCCCACTATCGAGGCAGTTCTTATGCGGAGCTTGGGCGTGCCCCGCTCGGTCAGCGTAGCGATGGGGAGGAAGTTTACAGAAGCAACCGATGCTGAGCCAGCACCGCGTCTTCAAAAAGCAAGGGCATGGCTTGAACGAAGCTCCGCCGAAACTTGGCAGGAAGTAGCAAAGGAATCCAACCTACCTATGGATGGGAGACGGATGCGGGAAGTGTGGCGCATCATCACTGGCAATCAGCCTTTATAAAGTCTAGGTGGGAAAAGTATGAGAATAAATTCGAAGCCAAGAAACGGAAATTATGGGCAACCTAAAACAAGGTGATTGGTACTACAGCCCTGACCGCCGGCAGCTTTGTCAGGACGTCCTGCTCGCGCTAACGAGTCCTCGGTCATTCCGCTTCCGCACCAGATACGAGCCCTATCCCGCGCTATCGCCTTCGACATGAGCGCCGCGCGCACCGCAGTAGACAACGTCATTGAAGGGCCGGTTGCGGAGGGCTTCGACATCTGACGCCAATGACGTGTCGAGCGTCTCGCAGAATTTCCAGACGGCGTCTGGAAAAAGCGAATTAATGAGTTTTCAGAAGCTTCAATCCCCGGCAAACCCTTTCCCTCTCCCCCGATCAGCGTATGTCCGCTTTCCGTCGCCCACGGCGTGATGTTATTTCGCAGCGCAGAACGCAGCCCCTGCGCTCCCTCCCATCGTCCCCGCCGGAAGACTTGTACCGCGGCGCACCCATCACGTACCGACAGGTAGAGGGTGTACCGTTGATCGGGGCGAAATCCGAAAAAATAGTGCATCGTGTGGGGTTGACAAGTGAGTATAACATATGATATAATCCCAACATAATGACTGCTTGATACGGTAGGAAGACAGCCTATGGACCTAAAGCCGACTGAAAATTACGCAGAACAGATAAAGCGCCTTCGAGCGAGAATGGGGCTGACACAGGTCAATCTTGCCGAACGGCTTGGTGTGTCCTTTGCAACAGTCAACCGGTGGGAGAACGAGAAATCTCAGCCCTCGCCCCTATCTTGGAGCCGCCTCCTCGAAATTGCAGGTGAAAGCGGAATGGCTGAACAAGTGACGGAGCCTGAGTCGCTGTTATACAGCGACACGCCGCCCCGCATTGATTTCGAAGCCAAGCCCGATCTCGTTCGATCTCTGGTTGAGGGAGAACGCCTTTCCTTCGGACATTTGGCCAATCCAGCCTTTGGCACCGAAATTGCCAGCATCGATCCGCTGCCCCACCAACGGATAGCCGTCTACGATCACATGCTCGAACAGCCGCGCCTGCGCTTTCTCCTCGCTGACGATGCCGGAGCCGGCAAGACCATCATGACCGGGCTCTACATTCGCGAGATGCTCTCCCGCCGACTGCTGAAGCGCGTACTGATTATTCCACCGGCGGGCTTGATTGGAAATTGGCAGAACGAGCTGCACGCGCTCTTCAGCCTATCCTTCAATATTGTGAGCGGAAGCGATGCGAGAAGCGGCAATCCCTTTGTTGGCCCCCAAAGTGACCGCGTTATTATCAGCATCGATACATTGGCGGGAGAGAAGGTCTTCTCCCGTTTGAACGCCGACGAGGTCGAACCCTATGAACTGGTGGTCTTCGACGAGGCGCACAAACTCGCCTGCGATCGGAGTGCTACTTTTCAAGTCCGCAAGACCGGCCGCTACAAACTGGCGGAAGCGCTAGCAGGAGCGCAGAACGGTGAGCCGGAGTGGTCTCTCCCCTGGCATGCTCACCACCTGTTACTTCTGACAGCCACGCCTCATATGGGCAAGGACTACCCTTACTATGCCCTCTGGCGGCTGCTCGAACCTGAAGCGCTCTCAACACAAGATGCTTTCGATCACTTCCCTTTGGAACAACGGCGTCACTATTTCATTCGACGCACCAAGG
>Ga0265293_10001712_pt1 | contig 46645 bp, 34 predicted proteins | sample Munlanlewell138R_FD_192505 | JGI IMG/M metagenome (GOLD analysis project Ga0265293, IMG submission 192505) | Leachate microbial communities from a municipal landfill in Southern Ontario, Canada - Leachate well 138R | ecosystem: Engineered > Solid waste > Landfill > Unclassified | place: Canada... | reverse complement strand
ACCGATTATTGACAAAATATTGGGCAAATTATAACTATAATTGATTTTAAGCTAGTTTTTTGAACAACTAAAAGCTACTCCGTCCGATTTACTCTGTCAAAGGTTGCATTTACTATGACCGCCCACCACCATATAGTTTTCCACACTTCGTATCCCATGGTTCAAATTAAAAACAAAAAAAAGTCTCCTAAAACGCCTTCCTTTTTTGTGCAACATTTTGAAGTGTTTTATAAGCTTTCTTTCTCCAACTGTCTTGCCCTGTGCTCAGCTATCAACAGATCAACCATTCTACCATAGCTTCTCACACCGTCCTGCTGCTTATTTGATTTTAAGTAAATATCGTTTATATTACTTGAAATATCCCCAACTACACCTTCATACTTCTCTGAGAATTGGTTAATTGCTGCAAAATCTCTCTTTATCCCATCACTTAGTTTTTCATACAATCGGGAGTATTCATCACGGTTGCTTCCGGCAACCGCATTTAAAAGATTGCTAAGAGCGGACATTGTGCCGGAATACTGAAAATCTACATCAGGGTGGGCATTACACACAATATAGGAAATAAAGTTTGCCTCATCTTCTCTGGCAAACCCCCTCTGATGAGCCATTTCATGACAGACAGTACTAGGAAGTGAAGACTCGGGTATCTTCATATTTACATTGGCTTCACCAGTAAAGGGAAAATATACTCCCCAAATTTCAGTGTAGGACATCAGCTCTGAAAGCATTACACCCTTTGGTCTTCCATATTTTCCAGAAAGCTCAGAATATATATCCGCAATATTTGTATAACCTCTATCTGCTCTTTTTAAAACTTCCTCCCTCAGGCTTTCAAGCTTCATTACCCCTTCATTGTTCTGTGAAACCTTGCTTCTTAATTCATTTGCTTTTGAGATTATGTAATCTGTTGTTTCCACTAGTTCCTCCATTGTAGCTGGCTTTATATCAAATCCTGCTATAGTTGAAAATGGCTGTCTGTGGTAATTAAGTCCCCAAATAAGTATAAATATAAAATACATTACTGAAGCAAATATTAATAGGTTGGCTGTTGAGTTCAGAACAAAATAACGTCTTTCACGGTCACGGCGAAATATCTTTACAATCATTCTCACCAATATTGTAAGGATCAGTATAATTGTTATTATAATCAGAATCTCTGCTAAAGAAAAGGGTAAAACACCTATAAGCCTGCTTAAGCCTTGTCCAATATACCTGTACAGTCCGCCAGAATAATAACGTTCAATTAATGCAGGTGAGTTTGAAGCCATTTGGGTCAACAGCATGCCCAGTGGAATAAGTAAAATAAATAATAACTTTTTTGGTTTAAACCTTTTTTTAGGTATCATTAATGATGTTAGCAAAACGGTTACCTACTTTCATAGTTTTTTACACCAAAAAGCTCTGCCATGTATTACCTCTAATTATACCCATATCTGTAATATTTTCAAGTTTATTTTTAGGAACGGAAGAATTGCTTGTATTTAATTATGGAGCCAAAAGGCTAAATGGAAATGCAGGTATATTTCTGAGAACACCATATAATATAATTACAGATATCAAAGCCCGGTAAAACCAAGCCGGATATTTTAGATTGGGAACAAGGCTTCTACCCTTTAGAATTAAACCCGGCTGTGCTAAAAGCAAATATATAATCAGTGGAATCAATACTATTAATAATGGATTATATCCAAAAGCTTCTACAAATTCACCATTCAAAAGGCTGTGAATTGTCCGAAGTGAACCACACCCCGGACAGTAAAGACCTGTAATATAATTAAGCGGACAAGGGGGAAACACCTTGGTTACCGAAGGATTATAAAAATAAAGTAGTAATATAAATATAAGAAACAGCAGAACCCCCGGAATCAGTAGCTTATTAAGTTTCATAGACTTGAAAAAAGTCCCGCTAACATTAATAATGAATAGATAAGTATTATTCCGCCACCTAATCCAAATGAAATCCAGCAAAAAGTCTTAGCTTTTTGAGATGCGTCAACTGCACCTTGGTAGTCACCCAGTCTGAGCCTAGTATCCACCTGTGCTGAATATACAATTGCCGGAATGCCAAGAGGTATGCAGCAAAGTACCGTTACCAGTATGGACCAGACAAGGTAATTTGGAACATCCTGATTATATTGAGTACTTTCATTATGTAACAGGGTAACGCCGCATGAAACGCATCCAGCGGCATAATCATCATTTTTCGCACCACAGTTTGGGCAATACATATTCGCTTTTCCTCCATAAATTATTCACTATTGCACTACAAAAGCCAGAGATTTGCGCATTATTACGTAGGAATTTTTCAAATTTTTCAATCTCATTATCAGTAAACCCTTCGCGCTTAATCCATGTATAGGTTGGTAAAACGCATCTAGCCATATCAAATCCTTCTTCGTTTGGACGCTCAAAATGAACCTCCACACGTTGAATGCCATCTTTTTCAATAATATGCGAATGTGTTATCTCCGTTTCGTCAGATAAAACCATATATGGATACATCATAAACAAAATCTCCCTTTTAACTTGCTATACAATAGTATACTATTTATCTGCTCAAAAATAAACAGCATTTTTTTGATACACTTTTTTGAAAAAGGAGGAGGACAATTAAACGATTTATATACCCCTATTAAATCCTTTACATCTTATAATGATGATCCATTATTGTATGGTTATGGTAAACGTCATTCATATGCAGCCTGTCATGTAACTCATTATGTGCTGAAGTAATGTTCATTAGTAACCTTTTCAATATTTTTTCTTCAGCTCTAGTACCTAAATTTCTCATATATCCCTTTACACCTTCAATCTGCTCAAGAATAGTCAATGCGTCATTACTATTAAAACAAAACTTGTCATCAATTATTATCATTACTGGACTTGAATGTGCCGCTATTATCTCCATCTTACCTTCATACCTTCCCCTTATCCTTAAGGCCACCCAACTGCTTTTCTTTATTGATAAATTAAATATTCCTTTGTGGTTCGTAAGACCTTGGGTTACTCTAACAACTTCCTTTGTTTCGCCATTTACAACAAGTTCAACACTTGTTACTGGAATTATCACACTTGATGCTTCCCATTCAATATCAACATTTCCCCCAGTGCCTTTCATGTAAATTGTGCCTCCCATCGCAGTCCCATTTACACTAAATTCAATTAGCGGACCAATTGTAACAAATGTTTCTCCTCTCCTTAAAGACTCCTTCCAGTTTTCATAAGTGAATTCTTTCCCTCTGATTCTTGAATATGTTCTGATTGTTCCTACAGCAGTGGATGCAGACATCTTATCAGTGCCACCAACTGCCGCAGTTTTATAACCGCAATTCAAGTACCTGTACCAATCAGAAAGTGAATATGCACTTATACCACCATATAAATCTGATGGAGAAGATAACTCAACTCCATCAGCATTATTCATAACAATTACAGCACTGTTTTCTCCCCTTGGTTCAGGAAAATGTGGCAAAATAACAACACCATTTTGCTTCTTACATTGTATTGCCCATTCCGAAAGCGTTTTTTCAACTGGATCGCCTAAAGGAGATTCGATAGGACCTCCTGTTGTTAGGGGGAGTATCATACTCCCTTCATATCCAAGTAATGATATATGTCCTAATATATGCTGACGGTTTTCAGTTCCAACTCTAACTAAATACTCTCCAGTTCCACCAGCCTCCTTGCTACCTATAGTAGTCTTCCCGTCAAAGTCTCCTATGTTTATGAAAAATTCCCCAAGCTGGGTAGTCAATAAATTAACAACATTTACACCTTCAGCAGCACCCTCAAAAAGAGCTGTCTGGGGTGATAAAAAATGAACATGAGTATCTGCTGTTACCCAACCTTTTTCTCTCCACGGAAGAATGTGCTCCAACTCAATCTCAATATTTTTTACATTGCCATCAATATACATCTTTTTTCGTGTTATTGGGATTTCAAATCCTTTACTGACTTCAATATAAATATTTCCAGGGGGAAGCTTATATTCTGCCATTCCATCAATGTAAGTACTAAAATGCTTTTCATTTACAAAATCCGCACCAAAATCTTCAAGCCAAAAAGGATTAGGTATTCTATTTCTGATAATGGGTGCAAGATATTCACCCTTTTCTCCACGAACATGGATTCGGGCGGGAATAAGCATACCAGTTTCCTTTTCTTTTATTTTAATTTTAACTTTTCTTGAAGCGTCTGGCATAAACCTAACGCTGTCAATGTTAACATTCTGCAATTTGCTACCATGGAAATCTTGATAACAGAGTTCATTCATACCTAAACAATAATTTTCTTCTAGAGATGATAATTTGAATTTATACTTAAAACCATCTCCATAATAAAACATTGCATCCTTGTGTGCTGTATATTCAATAATTAAAGAATTGTCTGATACTAGGGGTTTGCTTACTTGATTTTTTATCCACTTTTCATTATCATAATCAAGCGCTGGATTTATTGAAATAATACTACCTAAATCTATATCAACTTTATCATAATCACCATTTGAATCAAACATCTCTCCCGGAGGAATTCTAAGTAAAAATTTTTTTCTTGCTTTCCATCGAATTGGATTTTCATCAAGATTGCAGTAGCTTATCCCAAACAAAAATACTATTCCACCTTTTGGCACAAAAGTGATAGCCTTAACCATTTTGTCATTATACGGATTCTCAAATGAATACAGCCAAAAATATGGTTTTTCCACACCTTTTCCTGGCTTTAAGCGCAGTTGACTTGTACCCCACCCATCGGGCATTTTGTTGCGAACCACATCCTCTGAATTTGTTCTTATAGAATGGGGCTTTCCATGTGGGACAGCTTCAAAAGTATATTCTCCCCATAACATCCACGGTTCACCTATATTAATACGTCTTCTAATCGGAATTCGGCATTCTGTATCATCAGTATATTTCAGAATATATTCTGCTACCTGGTCACCAAGAATCGGATTTCCTCTCATAGGTCTCAGTATTCCATCAGAGTCAGGTTTTGGCGGCTTAAAATCTGCTGTATGTAAAAACACCATATGTTTAAATCTTATTGCATCAGGAAGTGTTAGTGTAACAGGAGAATCATGGAGCAATAAAAAATTGCTATTGCAATTATCCAAATTAGGTATTACAAAAGGAATACCAAGGTATATACAGTTCCCAGATGGAATTTTATCTTTTTTTTCAAACATCTCTATGCTACAGTCTCTGTTACTTAGAGTATTTTTACTGCAATTACATATACCAGATATGTTTACAGTGTTAAAGTAATGTGATGAATTAATCTCTTTATATGAATATAACATATTTCTCTCTCCCTCACTTTATCTAATATTACTTAGGTTTTTTCGTTGATTACTAAAATTTCACTTTCTTTAAAGGGAGTATATTGTGGTTATTATACAATTAAATGCATCGGTTTCCTGAACTTATTAAATATTGGGACCTCTTGCAATATTTCTATTTTATTTTTGGTTTTGAAAAACATCAATCAAAGCAACAATGTTTTCTATAGGAACATCTCCCGCAATTGCGTGAGTAGGCGCTAATACATATCCTCCACTTTTACTCATTATATCAATAGTTTCCAAAACAACCTTTTTAATTGTGACCGGTGATTCAAAAGGCAGAAGACTTTGAGTACTAATTCCACCCCAGAAAGTAATGTCATTTCCATATTCAGCTTTAATATTCTTCAAGTCATATATTTCAGGTTGAAATGTTCTGAAAATATCAAGACCAATATCAATAAGATCTGGCAATACTTCCCTGATATCACCGCAGGAGTGCTGTGAAACAATTATGCCACGGCTCTTTATTTTTTCATACATTATTTTCATTCTGGGTTTTATGAATTTCCTCCAATTTATCGGTCCCATTATCATTCCTTTTTGCTGGCCCCAATCATCACCAAAGTGGAAGCAGTTTATATCATATTCCAGCGCAATGTCAATTATCTTAATATTAAATTCTGTAATTGCATCAAAAAGCTGATCTACAAACTTGGGCTCAAGTATCATATCCATTAAAATATTCTCCATTCCTCTGAGACTCCATGCTCGTTCAAACAGAGAATATCCAATTCCAGCTATTTTAAACTTGTCATCTGCTTTATCAATTAGCTCCTGCAATTCATTTCGAAATCTTTTTTCGTCTAATTCAGGAAATTCATATCCTTCCATCGAAGGATTTTTTAAAACAATACCATCAATAACACCTATATCTTTATCAGTACCATTTCTATTCCATACAACCCCAAAATCATCTTTCCAGTACCCGGAACCTAAACTTATTTCACTCTTATACCCACTATAATAGGAACCCTCAGAGTGGTTCCCTATTTTATCTATAAAGTGTGGGTCGCTAAAATATTCTGCCATTTTTTCATGCTGCTGTGATGTAAAATACATATTATACGGCACAATGTCAGTATTTTGATGATTAATGGCGGCAATAGTCCGCTCACATCTTGTCATAGTTTACACCTCAATTGTGTTATTTTTAAATTTTCTCCAGTCAATTACAACTCCAAGGCTTTCCTTTTTATTATCACAAAGTTTTTCATATGCTTCAACAGCTCTTTCAGGAGTAAAATAATCAGTTATTAAATGTTCAACCTTTATCCTGCCTTCTCGCAATGCTTCTGCCGCAAATATGGTATTTGCTGTTCTATCCCATGCCCCGCCTCTGTTCTTTGTTAACATTCTTTGCATCCTTTCATGAGCACCTGTTATACTCACACCTTTAACATGGACATTCGCATAAAAATCAACCTCAATTTTTCCACGAGGTGAACCGAGCAGAATTACCTGCCCACACTCTGCAGCTACTCTAAGAGCTGTGTTTATTACTGCAGGCACTCCTGTCGCATCTACAACTACTTTTGGTCCATTGCCATATGTTAACCTTAGTAAGTCTTCATCAAAATCTCCATCGTTGGGATCTAATGCCATAATACCACATTTTTTTGCCATTTCTCTACGTACCGATACAGGATCCGCTCCAATCACTTGTCCTCCAGACATCTTAAATATCTGGGATGCAAGATTTCCAATCATACCAAGCCCAAACACTAAAACACATTCGCCACTTTGAAAATCAGAAACTCGCATTGCTGTGCTCGCTATTTGAATAAACCTCAAAAATAAACCATGTTCCTTTTTTTGGAAATCATTTATTTTAACAGCAAGGTTGCTGGAGACATCATACCAATCATAGTTCCCATGCTTTGCCGGATAAAATACTATATCTCCAACAGTAAACTCATCAACATCATCTGAAACTTCAACAACACATCCAACTGCCGAATATCCTGGATACATTGGGAAGGTTGACCAAGCTGTTTTTTGTTTGATATTTTTTGCATAAATCCCATTATATATGGCAAGTTCTGTTCCAGGACTAATCATTGTATATAAGTTTTGCACTAATATTCCACCTTTTTCAGGTTTATCAATGCTGATCTGTGCAAGAGCAATATCTTTTACTTCCTTGAAGCAAATTCTTGTTGCATTCATAATTTTCCTCCCGTTTTCTGTTCTGGTTTTTTACAAGCTACTTTTCACTATCTTTCTGTTATAGAGTGCCTTTGGAAATACCACTAAGGAAAGTCTAAGTAACACTTTCCCCAGTGGTATTCCACACTATCAATTAGATTTATCTTTCATAGAAACCTTTTACATTTAAGCCAAGCTTTTTGCATGGTTATTTATCGATTATTATATCTTTCATAAGCACTCTGTTGTACTTTTATCAGTTCATCTATGTCCATACTATTAACTGTATCCACGAATTTATCAAACTCAGATAACGGTTCTCTGCCCATAACAAACTTATAGAACATCTCATCTGCTAATGTTTTAATATCTGTTAACTTGGTTGAAATAATTCGGTTTTCTTCAGTAGTATAGCTAATCTGTTGTGGTATTCTTCTTTCAGGTGTGGAAATACCCCACCTATCAAAGTTCTCTTTTCCAACTTTAGAAGTATACTGTTCAAAGAACCGTGGATCTTGAATCATTGCCCAACCATTTATTGATGTAACAGCTGGAGTTAAAAGTGATACGTCTTTCATAACTGCATCAGACAGTATCGGATTCCCATTCACCATATTATATGTATCACCTTCGATACCAAAGCTATATAAAAGAATCCCTTCGTCGCTGTATGCATAATCCAACCATTTTACAGCTTCTTTAATGTTTTTGCACTGGGAAGTAATTGCTATACCAATGCCGGTATTTAAATTTTTCATTCCTGGATCAAAATTATAGGATTTATCAATTCCAGGTGCTATAGGTGTCGGAAAAGTAGCCAGTTCAAAATTAGGGTCTATAGTTTCCATTTCTTTTAAATATCCTGTGTATTGCGCTCCGGTATATCCATACCAAACTCCTGATAATCCTGTAGTAACTTTAGTTTTCATTGCTGGTCTGTCTGATGTTGAAAAATCTGGATCAATTAATTTTTCATTATAAAGCTTATTAATCCAAGCTAAAGCTTCCTTGGCCTCAGGCTCAATGGGTCCATATACTATTTTGTCCCCTTTAAGAGCAAAATCCGGGCTAAAACTACCACCTCCCCAGCTAATCCCCCATGGCCATACTAAATGAAATACAAATTGGCTTATAGTGTCTGTAACAAATGGTATTTCATCTTCTAACTCATTTTCATTCGGATCCCTTTCTCTAAATGCTTTTAAAATATTATAGAAATCATCTGTAGTAGTTGGTAACTCTAGCCCCAGCTTTTCAACCCAATCATTTCTAATTATAAACCCTTTATTTAATCTGGTAGTACTATCAATTGTTGTCAGTGGGAAATAATACATATCTCCATTATCATCCATTACTTGTTTCTTATATTCTGAATTTGATTCAAGTAATTTGCTAAAGTTTGGAGCATATTTGCTAACATATTGATTTAATGAAATGATCTGACCTTCTTTAGCAAATTTTTGTGGTCCCCCTGCCTTCGAAGCCCAACCTGTATAAATCAAGTCTGGAAGATCATTTGATGCCATCATTAAGTTGAACTTTTCATTTTCCTGACCAGCACCTTGGGGAGGATGAATAAATTCAAGTTTAACTCCGGTTCTTTTTTCCATTTCTACAAAGCATTTTACCTGAGAATAATCTGATACCACTGCTGCAGTACCTGATGGTAATGCAGAAAAAACAGTCAATTTAAGTCCAGTTGCCGATATTGGCAGTACGAGTTCCTCAGGTTTTTCTTGACCAACAGTAGTCTGATTACTATCCTGAGGTTCTTGTGTTTGCTTACTTTCAGGGATTATAGCACACCCTGTAAATACAAGTACAGCAATCATTAGTAACGATAACATTCTAAATATTTTTTTCATAGCTATTCTCTCCTTCTTTTAATAATTTAATAACTATAGACTTATAAAGCATAAAAAATAATATTTTTTTCATCACCTCACTATAGAATATTTTTTTCGGGCATATTTTTGACCGGGTAGGCTCCCCCGTCACCGGGGTTCGCCCCCCTAAGAACGGAGCATACGACTTTCACCGTACTCCGCTCAAGCAATTTAAAGTCTTGACGCTGCCGCGTCTCAACCGGCGCTCTCTACCAGTAGTTCGGGATGTATCAGCCGGTGGCATTCAGGATGCACTATTTCCTTTCGATTACTCTCGGTAATGTGCAACCTCCAACCGCTTAATTTGTTGATTTCATCCCCACATAAGGTGTATTTGCCTTTTTGTTTACTCCATATATTCTTTAGAGCTCTTCTTCCTGACATTCCCTCAAACATTTTATCGCCTTCCCGCTCTTCAAAGTATACTTGCCATTCCGGGTCATACGGGTTTGCGACTTCGTGTCGTAATCAACCTTTTAAAGCGCCTACCATTATGCCCTTAATAAAATACTTTTGGGCAAATGGGTATATACATAATATTGGTAACGTTGAAATAATTATTGTTGCATATTTAATAACCTCTCTAACAGAGTCTCTTTCCGATGTTATCTCAATCATAAGAGTATCTGCTGAAGCAGATACTAATATCTCCCTTAAAAACAACTGAAGCGGATACAAATTCCTGTCATTTAAATATATAAGTGCATTAAACCATGAATTCCAGTGTCCAACAGCATAAAACAGAGTTATTACTGCAACTATTGGTACTGCGAGCGGAAGCATTATTTTGAATAATACAATATAATCATTTGCCCCATCGATCTTTGCAGATTCTTCCATGCTATCCGGAATTGATGAAGAAAAATATGTTCTAGTAATAATAAGATTCCATGTGCTTATAGCTCCGGGAAAAAGAATTGCCCATCTGGTGTTAAATATACCAAGTTCTCTAACAAGAAGATATGAAGGAATTAGTCCACCATTTACAAACATGGTGACAGTAATGAAAAGCATAAAAATATTTTTTAAGCTGAACCATTTTCTTGATAGGACATAAGCTCCTATTACAGTCAGAAGAACATTTATAGCTGTTCCGGCAATAACATAAATCAATGTGTTTTTGTATCCTATTGTGATAATAGTATTTTTAAAAACTTGGAGGTATCCATCGATTTGAAAACCTAATGGCAGCAAAAGTAACCCATCATGCTGTATGAGCCTCTGTGGTATACTTACAGAAGCAAATAGAACATAAAGAAATGGATATAATGAGAAAACAGCAACAAAAAAAAGAAATATATAATTAAATGTATCGAAAACATAGTCTCCTAAAGATTTTTTTATAGCTATAGACATACTAAATTATCCTCCCCTTACCACAAACTTGTATCTGTTATTTTCCTGCTTAATTTATTAGCAAATATAACCAAGGATAGATTTATAACTGTATTAAATAAATTAACGGCTGTACTGTAACTGAAACTGTAATCAAGTATTCCTTTTCGGTATACAAATGTAGAAATTACATCTGCAGTTTCATAAGTCAGAGGATTATATAGTAAGAGGGTTTTTTGCGCTCCTACATCCATCATTCTGCCAATTCTCAATATCAGGAGGATTATTATTGTTGGAGCAATTCCTGGAAGTGTGATATGAATCAATTGCTTCCAACGACCTGCCCCATCTACAACAGCAGCTTCGTATAGCTGTTGATCAATGCTTGAAAGCACTGCTAAATAGACAATCGATCCCCATCCAACTCCCTGCCATATTTCAGAACCTATAAAGATTGTTCGGAACCATCTTTCTTCTGTTAGAAAAGGTATCCTTTCAAGCCCAAAAACTGTAATAATGTCATTTATCAACCCTGTACGTTCAGTAAAATCAACAATGATTCCTACTACGACGACCAATGATATAAAGTGAGGCAGGTAACTTGTTGTCTGAACTATCTTTTTAAAGCTCTTATTCCCTACTTCATTTAGCATTAAAGCTAAAATAATAGGCGCAGGAAAACTAAATATTATGGAATATGCATTTATCAAAACTGTATTCCGAATCAATCTCCAAAAGTAATAGCTGTTAAAAAAGTCCATGAAGTGAATAAACCCCACCCATTCACTTCTCATTATACCTTTAGTTGGAGAAAAATCTTTAAATGCTATTAGCACGCCATATATCGGGATATAATGAAACACCACATAGTATAATATGACCGGTATAAACATGGATAGTAAGTACTTCTCTTTTGTCCATTTTTTTCTGGAATCTGCCAGAAATATCAATAGGTTCTTATTATATATTTTTCTTGACATATATTAGACTCTCCTCTACTTTATGGTTTGTCCAAAGGGTTCATATTCAAGCTTCATATAAATGTAACTATTCATTGATTAATTTTTTTAAATATTCCAAGTTATTTTTAAGCTTTGTATATGTATCTTCTTCATTGGAGAAATCTTCAATAGATAGAAAACTTTTATAATTTTTTTCTTTTAAGACTCTTATAATTCTCGGTATATCTGCATAGCCTTTTTTTATCAGAGAAGCTGAAGGTTTCCAAATTTCTGCTCCCTCATTGTCATAACCTTCCAGTTCCCATTTTGCATTCTTAATGTGAACATATGCAAGGTAATCATCTAGTAGCTCTATCCCAAGTTTATAATCTTCAAATCCTTCATAAACCATATTACCAATATCATATATCAACCCAAAATGTTCCGGAGAAAAATTGGAAATAAACCTGTAGGCAGCACTAGCACTTGGTATTATATTCCCCATATGAATTTCAAAATTTATCCGAATATTATATTTCTGAGGTATTTTCTGAAGAGCTTTCACATCATCTATCGCTTTCAAAAATTGCGTTTTATAGTTTATTTCTTGATTATATTTGGGTAACATAACTCTTATATTTTTACAGGAAGCTACACTTGCAGCTTTAGCTACTTTTTCAATTTCATCAACTTTTGTTGGATTAAGATATGTAGATAACGAACAGACTTCCAGATTATTATCTACACATAATTTCCCCAGGCTGTGTGCAGTATCATAAATTGAGTTAATATCTATTGTGCTCAAATTATAAGACCAGTATCGGTTCTGGAAAGTGTATGTGTCGGGCTTTGAAGCTGGAGGTGGATTCGCTGTACGCCATTCTACTCCATCATATCCAAGTTCCTTCAAAACTTCAATTGTTTTATTAACATCATATTCCGGGGTACTTACAGTAAAAACACTTAATTTCATATACTCTCCTTTAAACTTCAAAAACAATATTTATAAAGCCATTTACATCTTTTTCAATAAAATACTACATCATCTTTGTTTGCTATTTTTGAAAATCAGTTATTATCATGCTGTCCTACAAGATCATTCATCCTTCTTATAAGCCTGATCAAGTTATTAACCTTTTCCTCAAATATCTTTTTTCCAGTTTCTGCCGTGGCAAAAGATGGATCAGCACCCACTCCAATTTTTACTTTTTCATTAAATATCTTTTCTGCTTCTAACTGTTTTCTTACAATAAATTCATCCGGTCCTTCTAGAGGTTCTTTCATTTTAGGTCGATCCTCCCAGACCATAAAATCATCTCGTACAAGCTCAGACCTTAAATACTTTACAAGAGATGTTTCTACAGTTGTTGCGTGTGTAGTTCCAACAAGCCCTTTAAGTATTTCTCTTGCTGTTTCAGAATAAGCTCCATTAATTGAAATGTAGCAATCAGGATTTGATAAAGTAATCTGCTTAGCTGCCCTTCGTATCGCAGCCATATGCTCTCCACCTCCATGCCCACTTTCAATAACAACACCTTTGAAACCTTGCGAAATTAAAGATTCAAGTAGGTCCTTCACAACAGAATACACTGTCTCGGGTTTAATCTGTACTGTCCCTTCAAGAAAGCCTCCGGAATACGAGTATTTAAGTACTGGCAATAAAATAATCGGAACTTGCTTTGCAGCTTCTAATGAAACGCTCTCAGCAACAAGTGAATCTGTACGAATAGGAAGATGATACCCATGTTGTTCAGTACATCCAATCGGTAAAAGTGCAGTCTTAACTGTCTTAAGCGCTTCACGCACTTCCCTAACAGTCATATCTTCAATTATTAATGGTTTCTTAAAACTAAATCTTTCTTCAGACATATTTAACCCTCTACTTTCTAATATGGTGTATACAATTTTTTGTAAGTTACTTTTCACTACATGTTATAGTTTCCATAATTTCTTTATTAATATTTACTGAACTTTTTTATAGCTTTTTCTATAGCACTTCCCATGAACTCTATTTCCTCATCTCCAAATTTGGGATGTATAGGAAGTGTTAATAGTTTTCGATCCACAAGCTCCTCAGCCACAGGACAATCATTCCATTTATAGCCTCTATCCTGGAATATACTATATCTATACCATAAAGGATAGTGAAGGTTGGGCAAAACTCCAAATTCATTTGATAAGGTCTTTATAAATTCCTCACGGTTTACACCAACAATATCCGGTTCGAACAATACTGGATATAGATGATATGTAGATTTAACATCTTCAACTTTTTGATTGCAGAGAGTCAAACCTTTAATATTTCCTAATACGGCATCCATTTTTTTAGCGACCTGATTTCGCCTTTCAATAAGATAATCCAGTTTTTTTAATTGTGTTATACCAACTGCAGCTTGGAAAGGCGTCATTCTGTAATTGCTGCATACTTCTACTACATCCTTGGTCAGGGGATGAACTGGATACTCTTGTTTCTGTTTTTCATATCCTTTTCTTGTAGTGATAGCGAAACTACGTAAAAGCCTAACTTTTTCAGCTAAATTATCGTCATTAGTAGTTATAAGTCCACCTTCACCGAGAGTAGAAATATTTTTACCTGACTGAAAACTAAAAACACTCATAAAATCATAAGATCCAATTTTTTTTCCCTTATATTCTGTACCCATTGCATGCGCAGCGTCTTCGACAATTGCTAAACCATGCTTTTTTGCTAATTCAATAAATCCATCAATATCAACAGGTCTCCCTCCATAATGCATAGGATATATTGCTTTTGTCTTAGGTGTTATCCTTCTTTCCACATCTTCTAGCGTCATATTGATTGTTACAGGGTCCACATCCGCAGGTACCGGTCTTCCTCCAGCTTTTAGCACACATACTGCAGTTGCTTGATATGTTATTGCTGTGGTAATAACCTCATCTCCATCCTTTATCCCTATTGCTTGAGTAGCAATGTCCAGACCGGTGCCACAGGATGAAACAGCAACTGCATGTTTCACGCCAAGATATTCAGCTGCTTTTTCCTCAAATTCAGTTATTTCAGTTGTGCTCTGACTGATAACCCTGTTGTCTGTAACACATTCCCGCAAAATTTTGACAACTGCACTAATTTCTTCATCGTCATATATACTGCCTAGACCTAATGAGTGTACCTTATTAATTTCTCTCTTAATCATAATTAGTTGCCTCCAAATATTCTTTTTTTTAAAAATGTTTATATATAGTCAATTATTATTTATGATCGTTAATCAGCAATATCTATTATGATTAGATTTTGAAATTATATATTGTTTACTTAGTACGATATATAATTTTAAGCTGATAATAAATAAGGAATATTTAATTTTTTGTTTGTTATTTTTTCAACTTGATTTTATTGATAATAAATCAAGTTGAAATACAATTTAATTATTTTCAATTCCCTTGTCATATTGCTCCTTCAAATTGGTTACTATTTCAGCCCACATATTGCACAATTCTTCTGCAGTCATTCTTTTTGCCATAACCTTTTGTATAGCCGGCTCCACAGTCTTGTGCATAATATTGCTATGGTTAGGTAAATAAGTTGGACTTTCATAATATTTAGTGAAAGGATTAGTCATTGCTTCAGCAGCCATCCTCATCCAAGGAGTGTCCTTTATCCAAACAGAATCATAATTAACTGTATTCACAGGTAGCTGTATAGATGCTTTACACCAATCCTCGCTACCTTCTAATGAAATATATGATATAAGTTTCCATGCTGCTTCTTTATTCTTTGAGTTCTTATAAATTACATGCCCTCCAGGATTTAGCAGAGGGCTTACCAAATATCCCTTTTCACTTTTAGGGTAAGGTAACCCCTGGAATTTACTAGTATCTCCCTTGAATGCTGCTAAATGTTCAGCTGCTGACCCAAGGTTATGAAATATTATTCCTGCTTTACTTGAATGGAATGCTGTCAAAACATCAGACCATCCATAATTGATATCATTCTCAGAAGTATATATATCATATAATGACAAATACTTTTCGATGAATTCTATATGTAGTGGATCATTTATCGTGGGTTTTCCATTTTCATCAAAGTAGTCTGTTATACCAGAATATGAATACATCATAGCTTGAAGATACGCCCAGTTTGAATCTCCACCCCTAATAGCTGTCCCATACTGCTTCTTAGATTTATCTGTCAATACTCTGATTGAATTGAAAACATCATCCCATGTCTCAGGAAGACTAAGCTTTGCATCAGAAAACCAGTCTGTTCTTATCCACATCACATTATATCCCATACCAATAGGCAAATAGTATAATTTTCCATCTTTTGAATCATAGGACCTGGCCGCTTCAATTGCTTCCGGGAGAATCTTATTCTTATGCTCCCAATTATCAAAGTAACTATCAAGCTCTTCTAGTACACCCATGCTCAAATATGTAGCAAACGCCTCTCCACGCTCTGTAACATCAGGCTCTCTCCCTGAAGCTATTGAAGCTTCGATTTTCTGAATTGGATTTCCTAGTATACTTTCGTAATCTACTGTAATATCAGGATATTTCTGTGTAAATTTTTCAATAAGCTTTTCCATAGCTTCTTCACGCTCTGGAGTTCCATATCCACTCCACCAATTGACTTTTATCTTTTTATCTTCAAGTTTTGTGTCGTTTTCTGCTCCAGCATTTTTAATAATAATCTGATTTTTAACACTACAACCAGAAAAAAGAGTTATCACATAAATCAGACTCAGAATAATATTAATGATCTTCTTTGACATCGCTACACCTCAAAAATAATTAATAATTGCTTTATAATTTAACACTTGCATGTATTATCTTTATTTTTAGTTCTAAATTGCGATGGTGTAAATCCGGTATAATTTTTAAAGAGTACGCTAAAGTACTGGGAATTTGAGTATCCAATACTATTAGATATCTCATAAACTTTCATATCAGTATTAATAAGCAATTCTATTGATTTTTCAATTCTTAATTTTATTAAGTACTCTGAAAAATTCAATCCTTTATATTTTTTAAACAATGTGCTTATATAAGATGATGATATAAAAACTTCATTTGCAATATCATCGAGCGAAAGACTTTCTTTATAATAATTTTTCTCAATAAATTTAGTAATATTTTTCATTAGTGTACCATGTGAACTACTCCCATAGTTCTTCAAATCATTAAAATAAATTATCTCACTTAAATTTAATATACCTTTTGATTCAATCGCCATAATTGCTTCACTATATGTTTTAGCTATATTTCTGTAGTCATACAGTACATTACTGACACCTATTGTGAAATCAACTTCAGTAATTTGCTTAAGCAATTGGTATATTTCATCTGTAAACCTAGCCATAAAATTACAGACGTCTTGTTTATTAGTGTTCTGTTCGTTAAAGTTGAACAAAATGCCAATTTCATTGTCTGAATTAATGAATACATTTCCATTATCACATGTTATCACCATTTCTGCACAAGTTTCATTTATACAACTTGTTATTTTCTTCAGACTTATACAACTAATATTACTTGCAGACGATAATAGACAAGTGGTATCAAAGTTTATAATTACAGTACAAAATAATGTTCCATTAAATTTTATTTCAAGTTTTTCAGCCTCAGATAAAATAAATTCATCACTTATCAATCCTTTAACTAAATCCTTAAAATACTCATTTACAAGTATTGTCTGTGCTTCCTTCAAAGTACTCCTTGAGATGTTTTCCTTTTTCAAATCCGCAGTAGCATTGACGACAGCCTCAAGTATTTCTTTGTTATCTGCATATTTGAGTAAGTATTTTTCAATTTTAAGATTAACGGCTTCTTTAGCATACCTAAAATCATCATACCCTGTTAAAAAAATTATCTTAGTTTCAGGAAAACTACTTTTTATCTTTTCTGCTAACTTTATTCCATCCATAAACGGCATCCTTATATCAGATAGCACAATCTGTGGTCTATTTAGCTTCACAAACTCATATGCTTCAATACCATTATCAGCAGTTCCAACAATTTTAATGTTCTGTTCCGACCAATTTATATTTTTGATCAAACCTTCTTTTATTATTTCATCATCCTCGACAATAAGTAAACTATACATAATTTAACCTCACTAAAAAATATAATATGGTATTTTAATAGTAACGACTGTAAATTCGCCATACTTACTTTTTATTTCTACTCCATAATTATTTCCAAAGTGTAGCTTAATTCTTTCGTTTACATTTCGCAGACCAAAAGCAGTTGAATCTCTGCTTTTAATTGAACTATCAATTGATTCCCTTAAATTTTTCAAATTCTCTTCACTAATGCCAATTCCATCATCCGATATATCAATAACGATATTATCTTTTTCTTTACGTCCAGATATCTTAATTGAACCCTTATTAAGCTTATTTTTTATACCATGATATATTGAATTCTCAACAATTGGTTGAAAAGTAAGTTTAATAATTTTACAATCCAGTATTTCATCACTTATATCAAAGTAATAATCAAATTTCTTACTATAACGCATTTTTTGAATAAGTATATAATTGCGTACATGCTCAATCTCTTCATTTAATGTAATAATTTCGCTGCCTTTATTAAGCCCAATCATAAAAAATTTAGTAAGTGCACTTGTCATCTGGCTTGCTTTAAGGTTTTCATTCATATCAATAAGATGCCTTATTGAACCCATAGTATTATATAAAAAATGCGGATTGATCTGACTTTGAAGTACTTCCAACTCTGCCTGTCTTTTTTTCTCCTGTTCATCTTTGACTTGGTCTAATAACTTACGAACAGTTTTCACAAGATTATCAAGGCCTTGCGCAAGTAAGCCAATTTCGCTACTATCATTCACATTAAAACACAAATCGAACTCTCCATTTTCTACCCTTGTAACCTGCTTAGCTAAAAATCTTATAGGCTTAGAAATAGAATTTGTAAAAATTGTAGATATAACTGTAGAAATAAAGATCAGCAATATTGTTATTATTGGTATTATTATCCTTAATTTATTTACATTTTGATAAATGTCCCGATATGGAACAATTGCGGCAACAACCCATTTGTTTATTTCCAATGAATCATATATTACAAGCATCTTTTCGCCACTATTGTTAATTATATCAAAGCTTCCTTGAATCCCCATGTTCTCAATAAGGTAATCATACCCATTCTTTCCAATACTGTAACTGTCACTTATATCTTTTGACGATAATATAGAGTCAGAACTCATTAGTGCAATATATCCATTAGTACTTATGCGTGAATTATTTAGTATATCAAGAAAATAATTGCTTTTTAAGTTTATCATTAAAATACCATTTACTCTGGAATTACTATCTCCTATAATTTTAAAAACGCTTATCACATTCCTAGTATCTATGGTTGTAAGCACATTATCTTTATGATCATTCAGCCAGTAATATCCTTTTGCATTCCAGCTATAAGTATTTACCCATTCGGCAAGATTTATTTCATCATCAGTAAGAATTGAATTTCTGATGATTTTATAAATTTTCCCATCATTTAATTTTAAGTAAATTGAATCTATGATTTTGTAATATCTGTCATAAACACTATTAAACATTTTCGATATTTCGATAATGTTTTCATATTTATTGTTTTCATTGTTTAAAACACTATCAGCTCTTAATATATTATTGAATGAAGAGCTATTCTCTATTACAATAAGTTGATCAAAAATTTCGCTTAACTTTTCATTTATAAATGTGTTTGTTTGGTGAACAGTATCATTAAGTAAAAAATATGCATTATCTCTTATTTGCCCTATTGTTAATATATAGTATACAATACCGATAGTAAGAACCGATAAAACTACTATCAAAAGCATAAAAAACAGCAATCTATATTTGAAAGAAAATCTTATATTTTTAAAATTTGGTAACATAGTGATTGACGTCACCTCAGCTTACATAATTGATTTCACCTGCTAAACGCTCATATTTTTAGATACCCTAACCTTGTATATTGCTCAGCAGGCGCATCATTTTCTTTCATAAGTTGTATCATGTGCTTAATCATAATTTCTTCAATTTCTAAATCATGAATAGGTTTTTCCTGCTTTGGATCTGTTTTAAGATCAAACAGCATTGTATTAAAAGTATCACCTGTCGTTTCAGGTATTCTTCTTATCTTCATTACACGACAGCCTTTTGTAAATTTAAAAGGCTCTGATAATTCAACGGTACGCAATTCATCTAAACTAATAAAACTTCTCATAATAGTGGGCATTAATGTATAATTGTACAATTCGTTCTGTTTTTTTTCTTCAAATGCTCTCATATAAACATAATTTCCGTCGGTGCAGTTTACAAAAGCGCCATGTATACCGAACAATGCGGCATCTCTTATTTCTTTATTCGAACTTATTGTATCTTTTAATGATTTGCCCTGCATATTTTCTGGTATTTCAATATTGAAGTAATCAAGCAAGGTCGGTGCAATATCAATTGTCTGAACAAGGCAATTACAGTGTTCATTTTTCCGTTGGCTGCGAGGATCCCATATAAAAAGAGGGATATTTGCAACCTCATTAAAAAACGGCTGGACATTTTTTCCCCACCATCCATGATCAGATAATAAAAATCCATGATCGGTATTCACAATAAGCATAGTGTCTTCCCACATGTCGTGTTTATCAAAAGCATCCAAGACTTTACCAAGATTATGATCACACATACTTAGAAGTGCTGCATATTGATTTTTTAGATGCTGAACTTGTTCAGGTGTTTCAGTGACAGCGTTATATAAAGGCCAGTCAAAATGAGGTCCTTTATAGTCCTCAGGGTAAAGCTCAAGATACTTTTCTGGTACCATAAAAGGTTCATGTGGGTCAAAAGCTTCTATTTGTAGGAACCAATTATCTTCATTATGATTAGTTTCAATAAATTCAAGTCCTTTGTTAAAGGTCCTTGTTAAAGGATAACCCTCTTCACTTTTTATATACTTTCTGTTAATCCAGTCCTGTTTACCCCAGCTACCTTTTCTTCCTCCGATATGTTCAGGCACGCAGAGTTCCCTTAAATCCCCCTTCCATGGATCGCCTTCTTGACCGCGGCATAACTCCCATGTGCTATACCTGTTGTGGTAAGTTGCTCCACCATCTTCCCAGTAATGATAGTGATCACTTACCAGATGTGAATGTATCCCATTGTTTTTAAGTAATTCAGGCATAGAATCATCAAATGGTTCTAATGGTCCCCATCTTCGATGCAAGAAATTATAACGTCCTGTATGCAATTCACGTCGTGCAGGCATGCAAGGCGCACTACCAATATAGCACCTATCAAAAGCAATTGAATTTTTATACAATCGCTCAAAATTCGGAGCTTTAACCCAGTCACATCCATAGGCAGGTAGCATATGTTTATTAAGTGAGTCAAACATTACCATTACCGCTCTCACAAAAAAACCTCCATTCTTAAAAATGTTACTACTCCCATAATTACAGCCTTTTAATTAAATTTAATATATTTTCATAGCTTCTTTTAATACCCTCTTCAGGAGTCATTTTCCCAATATACTCTATTGATATATATCCAGTATAATTATTCTTTTTCAATTTCTTAAGCACTTCAAATGTCGGTACTATCCCCTCTCCTATAGCAACTCCTGAATATTTTGATATCTTTTTATTACCTTTGACTTCATTTGTGTTTAAATCATCATCTAAAAGCATGTAATCTTTCAGATGTACATGCACAGTTTTTTCATACAATTCATCTAAAGCAGCTAGAGTATCAGCTCCTGCTAACACATAATTACCATCATCATAAGCAATATTCATTAAAGGAACATTACTGGCAAACTCCAACATATGCTCTGGCTTGCCACGAAGATTAGCATGACCTCCATGATTCTCCATAGAAAGAATCATATTTTTTCTAGCAGCGTGTTCTGAAACTTTTAAAAGTCCATCAGTCATAAGAGCACGCACTTGTTCATTACTCAGTCCTTCCTTTGGACCTCCGGGAGATATCATAATATGTTTTGCATTAAAAAGGCTTGCTCTATCTATTCTTCTTATTACGTCCTGTACTACTTTATCTCGTGTTTTGTCATCGGTCTGGACAAAGTCTGTCACTATTATATAGCTCGGAAGTTCTAAATTGGAGTCTTCCAATTTGCTCTGCAAGTCTATAAAATCACTATCTTCCATATGATGATCAGATAGCTCCACACCATCTACCTTTAAATCACTACAATACTTAATGAATTCATTCATGGTGATTTTCTTCTTTTCAAACTCCTTGTAAAAGCAATGGCTCATGACTGAAACTTTCATTTAGCTTCCTCCTGTTACATAAATTTCGATTTGCTTATATTTTACAATCTTCAATAAGTGTTTTTCATAACTTATTTACATTATAGTGCAGCATTTGTTAGAATCCATCTTAAAAAATCTTGATAGAACAACTATTTTATTCATCTCAAAAGTTGTATTTATCAATTAAACTTTCTATACCTTTTAAATATTTATAATCCTTTACCGCTCTTATAAATGGATCTCCGCCGGATGGCATTTCAATCATAAAATCACTGTCATAACCACGTTTTAATAGGGTAGACACAATTAAGAATGTGTCAATCTTACCATCCTCAAGAGAAGTCCAGACTGGACTTTTATCTCTAAACCATCCATTTTTCAAGTGACAGAATCCAATATTATCTTTTAAAATTTCTAGTGCTTTCTCTGTTTCTTCTTGACCTGAATATGAAAGGTTTGCCTGATCATAGTTCACATATATATCGGGCAACCCGGTTTTTTTGATAAGCATCTTTGTGATTTGGGCTGATTCATGAAGAACGCCTGGATGTGTTTCAACTACTAGCTTCATACCTTTTTTCACCGTATACCTGCCTAAAAAGCTCATGGCATTTACTACTAGATTATAATCATTTTCTGTTGCCTTATCCGGGGTTGGGCTCTCGATTTTTACATCTACAATTTTGCAATCCAAAGAATATGCCAAATCAATAAGTCTTTCTCCTTCCATAAGCGACTTTTCATCTGTTCCTGAAATAAATCTAAATGATAAAATATCAAGACCTATTTGATTGCATTTTTCTTTCAGTGCTTGTGGCGATGGTACATGCCTGTTCCAGTTTTCGGGATAATATATAAGCTCTATTGAATCATATCCAATGTGTTTTAAGAACTCAACACACTTTTCCATATTGTAGTTTATAAATCCGATAGAAGTATAACCAATTCTCACTATTACCACCCTTTTTCCTTATATTTCTTTTAACCCCAGCCAGCCTGCAACATCAAGAAAGCTTGAGTTTAAAAATCCTATTAGGATTCTCATAAAAAAGCATATCTACAATTTTCTTTGCTCTATCAAGGTCAAAAACTCCATCCTCTACTTTCTTTGCAAGAGCTCGGCTTACATTCATTTTTGCAAGCTGAAGATGACCATATACACCATCTACAAATCTATAATCACCGCCAAAGGCACTTATTTTATTTATCGGTACTGAATCAATCCATTCGATAAGCGAATTTATGCTGGCTTCAGGTGAAATAATATGCGCCCAGCACATATCTATAAATACATTAGGAAACATTTTGGCAAGAGCTGATAAAACATGTTGGTATGGATATCCTATATGAAATATATCAAAATCTACATCCGGATATTCCAGAAAAAGATTCGTTAAAAGAGAGGGATCACTATTGTAAATTATATTCCCATTACCTTCCTGAATCCCCGTATGAATCTGCATTGTTACATTATTTTTAGCAGCAATCCTAAGTATAAAGTGCATCATATAATCTTGAAACTTTTTACCTACTACAAACGTTTTACTTTGCCAATCAGGATAATGTTTCACATTAAAAATTTTATTAAAATCATTTTCAGCATCACTTTTAGTCACTCTTTCAAAATTTAGACTCCTTGTATAAGCAAGCCCGCATTTTAAGCCTACTGCACCCATTTTTAAATGCTTATCAATCATGATTTTTGTGGCATCCAGCCAATCATCAAATGAATGAATTTTTACACCAGACTCTGTTTCAATCTTTTTAACATCTGATTCTGTTGCTGGAGAAACCAAGCTTCCAATACTTGGCACTATACTAAAAAAGTTCTTGTCACATACAAGGACATCCCTGACTAATAAACTTGTTTTGATTCTGCATTTTTCCTTTAATACTTTCTTAAAATGACCAGGTTTAAGAGTAGTTAGGAACAAGCTGTTCAGCTCTTCTATTGTCTCACCGCATATTTTCTCAATTCCATACAACCCTTTAACAGCAATATCAAGAGATCTGCCATAGCCTGTATTTCTGCAAAACTCCCAATAAGGCTCAACTATTTTCCATCTATCCATAATTGGAAGATGATTATTTATTACTTTAACATAATCGTCCATTTTTAGACCAGCGGATATCAAATCCCTTCTGAAGTACTGGCATAGATATTCTTTCAGAACATCCGTGTCCTTGTCTCGTGCATCTTCCGAATTTGGAAGATGCTCATGGGTATCAATTACATCAATATCTTTGGTATATTCTAATATGTTTTCATAGAAGTTGTTCATATGCTATCCTCCAATTTTATTAGTCCCCACACACACCGGACTTAAAAGTAATATGAAGACTTACTCTGTTACTGCACAACTATTGTGATTGCTCCCCAATAAGTTGTGTAACAACTATTCCCATAGGCAAGCATACCATAAATTGCAGCTTGTCTCTAAATATAAAGCAATCTGATTTTTTATAATCCCTACCATTCAATGGTGCATTCCGATTTATTTAAACTCATTTCCGTTATTGGCGCTTTATCTTTTTTCATTTCACTTCTTTTAAATAACGGTGCAACATCTCCTGATGGACTGATATTTACAACATAATTACCTTTCCATGTCAGTAAATAATTTTGTCCGTTAATTACCTCAAATTCACTTTTTTCTATTAATGGATATTTAACCAAAACAACAGTCTCCTCGCCCAATTGACCAAGATCAATGAAAGGATGAACATATTTAAATTCACTTATCTCACCATTAATTTCAACTGAGATTTGTTCCTGGTTAACACCTTCAGGGATTCTTATAAATAATCTATTGCTCTTATGCATATTTACTTCAAGCAATCCCTCATATGGTGCATAGCTTTTTACTTTTGCATACTTTGTATCCCTGTTTAGATGCATATTTATGAATACTCCCGCTTCACCGGTTGAAATATTATTTTCTTCAAAAGTAATGATGTTATTCCAGACCATATATTCTCCAAACACTCCATGTGGTGCACAACAATTTTGAAGTGCGCGATATCTTCTAGCTGTAGGATCAACAAAGTCATTTGGTGCACCCCAGCCAACAAACGCTCCTTTAATTCGTTCAGGTACGTTAACATTTGAATACTGCATGGTTGTTTCCTGTTTATTTTCTGATACTTCAATCCATGAGGTATCCTTTAGTTGAGCTTCATAGAAATAATTCTTGAAAAACCTCTCGGCAATATCCCAATATTCAGGATAACCGCATTTAGCAAGCTGTATAGCAACATCAATTGCATCAACAAGAGTGCATGTCTCACAACTTTGTGGAACTTTCCCAAGTATTGCGGAAGGAAATTGCTCAGCAATCCACCCCATACTGCTTCCAAGCTCCTTTAGAATTTCATCAAAATGATGCTTGCTCCATGATATAAACTTAGGAATCCATAGATGTTTTGCACACCGAATTATTCCTGCAAGTCCATAGAAAAACGCATGTGTGTTAAAGCCTAAAGATATTTCATTCTCCGGAAAATCGTGGAATGATTCAGGCCACATATCAATAAAACACTGTGAATAACCTCGTGCCAATTCAATTAAAGATCTATCTCCTGTTTGTTCATAAGCAAAAACTAATGGACTAATCCATCCAAGCATATTCTGTCCAGCTGCTGGTTGTTCAAAAGAATCTGGCATATATCCCGCAGGATATTGAAATCTTGAAAGATATGCCCAGTTTCCTTTGGTAATTGAAAGCTCTTTTATTCTGTCAATCATTCTTAGGGCACATTCTTTTGCTTTGCTGTCTCCGGTTGCAAGATATGAAAGATACAATCCAGTAAAAACACTTCTGTTATCCCACATATCAAATTCAAAATCATAATTATAGTCTTCGACTGCAATTGACCTTTCTTCTGCAGCTACGTCTCTAAAAGGATCGTATGGATCAGGCAGAGGTCTACATGAAAAAGCTTCTCCATCTGCTATGGACTCATATATTAATTTCTTCCATAGCTGCTCAATTTCAGGTTCTTCCTCTTGTCCAAGAATTATACGGCTAAATACAGATGCATATAAAAATCTTCCAAGATCTTCACTGTGATCCCACACATTATGCGTTAGCTCAGGTGGAGTCTTACCATAAAAACAATAAAAATATGGGCGACATGAATCATCATGATCGACTGCTTCATTTAGAAATTTCTGACTTAATTTAGCCATATCCTCAATACTAGTAGTCTTGGGCCATTTTTCGGTTGCACCTTTAGTTCCAAAAAGTGATTTACTTACCATCGTTTTTCTTCTCCTTCTGTATTATTAGCTAAAGGAAATAATACTATAGCGTTAATCTTATATATTTAACGCATTTATGCGTCTTACTTAAAATAACTGCAAACACTTTAACGCATTATTTTAAGTAAGAATAATTTTAGAAATAACGTTGTAGTAATAATTACTTTAATATTATCGTTTCTGATTATTATAAATAATACGATATATTTAAAATTCTGTTTGTTATTTTTAAACTATACCTTCTACTCAATCCGACACTAGCTTATCCATCAATTGCAAAACAATATTGAAGAATTCTTGTTTTTTGAAAAAGCAAGAATGCTACAAAGCTGCTTTCCACTAGATAATAAAATTATATGATATGTAATCATTATTTGTATATAGTATAATAACGTTTATGATTATAGGAACATTACAATAATCATTAATCCGAATTCGATAAGTTTGACCTTTATATAATGTTATTTACACTTTGTTATCAGCTTGCTGTTTAGAGGTCATTGTAACTAAGTGCTGTTTACAAAGGTGCATTATACACTATAAACAACATCTTTAATCTTTGATCTGCTTATTTTTTAAAAAAGTTATGATGATATAGTGTAGCATAAAGAACAATTGGCTTTATTTTGACAGAAAACTCGGTGAGTGGAATATAAAAAAGCGGATTGAAGATCACCAATGTAATACATTGAATTTGTAGCGCTTATCTGATAATATGATTACTATAAAGTTTTGCAGTTTAAAAAATGTATTTAATAACATATGAGAAATGATCATTAACTTTCGGTGCAATTAAATTCACGAAAGGATTGATATAAGATGACAAACAACACAAAATCCAGCCGGTTCAACAGTGTTTTATGGGGACTCATGCTTTCCTACATAATTATTTTAGTAATACCTGTGTCGCTTATAAGCACATTTTCATATAATAAATATAACAGCGTTCTTGAGGAAAAGGTTGGCAATTCAGTGAATGTCATGCTTACTCATGCAAAGGATGTGCTTGATAATCAAATTGAAGAAGTCAGGCATTTACCAATCAAGCTTACAAAAAATCTTGGTCTTGTATCAGTTATTAACTCTAATGACATTAAAAATATAAATTCTTATAAAGTTTACGAATGTGTTAACCTTCTTAACAGCTACAAAATACTTAATGATTTTATCTATGAGCTGGCAATATATATCGAAAGTGCCGATGTGGTGATCACAACCCAAAACATGACCAATATTTCCACATTCACAAATCACCTTTATAGATATTCGGATATGGAAGAAGCAGATTTTAGACTCAAAATGGCCAATGTGTCTACTTTTGAGGTATGGCCAGTACATTCACTATATAAAGGGAAAGATAATTTTACAACACCTGTGCTCACGTGTGCACAGTCCATATCTTTTGGGGCTGAGCCTTCTTTTGATGTGAAATTACTAGCGCTTATTAAAGGGGATGTAGTTCATGAGTTGATGGAAGAAGCTTTGTCTGGGTATGAAGGTAATGTTTATATTTTCAATAAAAATGGTGATAAAATACTTCATGTTTCGACCAACAAACAGGTTTTTGACGATTATTTCATTTATGATATGTTAAAAAATGAACACGCACCTGTTGAGAGAATCGAATTTAATGAAAATGAGTTCCTCGTGTTTCAGGTAGAATCAATCGAATCAGGATGGTATTATGCTGCTATCATACCATCAGTTAATGTATTTTATGAAATTAGTAGTATCAGAAAACTGATAGTTGCTGTAACAATCTGTATACTGCTAGTTGGGATTTTTGGGGCAATTTGGTTTGCATACGGACATTATCGTCCCATAAACAAGCTTCTTGGTCTGTTATCAACATCAGGCAAGCAATTAAAGAGCTTTAGCTTCAAACGCCAAAATGAATGGCATACAATAGAACGACAAATAAAAATTAACATTGATAGTAAAAAGAACCTGGAGCAATATGTCAAGGATCAATATCCTGTAATTAAAGCCAATATATTTTGTGAGCTTTTTAAGGGCAGACTTGGTGATGAACAATCCATAATTTCCGCATTGACCTCACTTAATATAGAAATGTCACAATTTCACGCCTTTTCTGTACTGACATTTTCCCTGGACGGTTATCAGTATGTCAACAGTACAGATGCAAAAAAGTATGGCGATATATTGTATCTTAGGTATTCTATTGGAAGTATAATAGAGGATATGTGTAAAGCTGTGGGCGTTGGTTATCACACAAACATAGATGACGAAAAGACTGCCGTACTCGTAGGCTTTACTTGTTCAGAACCTGAAAAAAATTACAATGACATTCGTAAAATTGCTCAAGAGGCAGTAACCCTCTTTGCTATGCAATATGATTTCACTGTTACAGTTGGTTTAGGTTCTATATACAAAACACTTTCAGAAGTTAAAAAGTCATATTATGAGGCACTCACAGCTTTGGATTATAAAATTATTAAAGGCAACAATACAATGATAGATTATAGAGAAATAACCCTTACTCCTGGTTATATGAATTTTTATTCCATTGATGAAGAAAAGAATTTGGTAGACTGCTTAAAAAGAGCAGATCTTGATAGCATTGAGCAAATACTTGGCACTATTGTGAACAAAATGCAAAAAAATCTTCCTTCTATAGAAACTGCCCGCTGTGTTTATTTTGAAATTATAAGTACTGCCTTACGAGTTATTGATGTCCTTGGTATATCTGAGATTAGAAATAAATTTAGTGAAACACAAATTAAAAGCCTTTTAAACTCAGAAACCATTGAACAGCTGTATTCAGAAGTCATTAAGTTTTACAGCAGTATATGTGATATGCTGGATGAAAGAAAAGAAAGTAAGAACTATCAGCTTGCAGAAGATGTTATTAAGTATATAGATCAAAACTTATGTGACTCAAACCTGTCACTAACAATGGTCGCTGACTCCTTTAACATTTCCCCATCATATTTAAGTCGTTTCTTCAAGGATCAGTTCGGTTATAACTTCAGCGAGTATTTGCATAAGCAGAGAATCGAAAAGTCAAAGGAGCTCTTAAAAGACTCCCGGCTTACCATTAATTGTATAGCTCAAGGTGTAGGATACGGGAATGTACAAAGCTATATAAACATGTTCAAGAAACTTGAGGGGCTCACACCGGGTAAATTCAGAGAAAATGGACTTTTATAAAAATTGGATTTCTTTATTAAATTTCAATACACGTTTTCGAATTATGAATAATGGTATAGTGTAGCATAAAGAACAATTGGCTTTATTTTGATAGAAAACTCGGTGAGTGGAACATAAAAATGCGTGAAAAAAACAGGATGTTTTTTTAGCTTTATGCGCCACGGATGGCGCATATAAAGCGTTAGCATTTTTATGTTCTACGAACCGTTAGTTTTCAAAAAATAATTAGCCTGTTCTGTTGCTACACTATATCATTATAATTTTATATAAAGCGGATTGAAATTCTTGTAACAACTCATAAAGCCGGAATTATTTTCAGCTTTCTTTGTGCAATCTTGTTAAATGTAAAAAAAGTTATATAAAGGTCAAATTTATCGAATCCAAATTATTAGGCATTGTAATACTTCTATAATCACAAGCGCCATTATACTATATACACAAAATGATGCACTATCATATAATTTCAGTATCGACAAGAAAGTGGCTTTATAACTTTCTGATGAAATAATCAAGTAAGAGAACAAATAATGGGAGGTTGAAAAAATGATAGTTAAAAAACCAAAAATCAAAGCAGTTTTAACTTTGTTAACGGTATTATGCCTGATTGCCGGACTACTCACAGCTTGTGAGCCAGCGAATACCGCATCCGGTAATCAGGACAATGCAACTCAAGGTACAACTAAAGGAACTGAGCCGATCCCGACAAAGGATACTACTACAAGCAGTCAGGCTCCTACCGAGCCTACAAAAGCTCCTGATCCTACAAAAGCTCCTGACCCTACTGCTGTTCCATCGCCTGTACCAACAGCTGTTCCAACTTCAGAAAGTCAGCCTGATACACCAAAATCAGCAACTGAAATGGTAGGAGCTTTAAACAGGTATAAAAATGGTAGCCTTCATACAATTACCGTCACTTTTTCAGAACAGTTAGAGACACCTCAGACACTAGCCATTGACACCTTTAAGGTTGAAGGATTTGAACTACAGAGTATGTTTGTAATAACCGAAAAGGTCAATGATGTTGATGTTTCAGACAAAACAGTTAAAATATTTGTTATACCTAAAGAAGGCAGTGACGGTGCAGATCCAACACTTGAGCTTGTGGGTACCATACTTGATATCAACGGTAATCCTGTAAAAAAAGGCATGCTTGACACAAAAGTACAGACTACAATGACTGGCGCTATGAGCAAGTATAAAGGAGAAAAACTTCACACAATAACAGTATCATTCTTAGAGAAGCTCCAAACTCCCCAGACTCTGCCACTGGATACCTTTACAGTCGAAGGATTCGAAATACAAAGTTTATTTGTAATTACCCAAAAAGAAAATGATGTAGACGTTTCAGATAAGACTGTAAAAATATTTATAGTCCCAAAAGATGGCACTGGTGATGCTACTCCTGAACTAACACTCTCAGGAACTATCCTTGATATCAACGGCAATTCTGTAAAACCTGGTAAAATACAAGCAAACAAGCAAACAATTATGACTGGTGCTTTGTGCAAGTATAAAAACAATAGCCTTCACACTATAACTGTGACATTTTCTAATGAACTTCAAACACCACAAAATCTAGCTATTGATACTTTTACAGCAGAAGGATTTGAAATGCAAAGCATGTTTGTAATTACCCAAAAAGTAAATGATGTAGATGTTTCAGATAAGACTGTAAAAATATTTATAATACCAAAAGATGGCACAGCTGACGCTACACCTGAGTTGCTTATCACAGGCGATATTTTTGACGTAAACGGAAACCCAGTTATGAAAAATAAGATCCAATCAAACAAGCAAACAGATATGAGAAATATTGAATATGTATACAAAGATAATATGCTTGATGGTTTCATTATTACACTATCTGAAAATCTAATAATTCCTCAGGAAATTTCGGTCGACACTTTTGTTGTAGAAGGCTTTGAAATAGCAGATGTCAAAGCAGGTGTTGAAACAATTGATGGAAAAGAGCAATCAGATAAAACTGTTAAAATATCTGTAAAACCAGTAGCAGGTAGTGGTAATGCAAAACCTCAAGTCAAACTCCAAGGTTCACTTGTCGATATTTTCGGAAACGAAGTAAAGAAAGTGGCTATAGGAGGACAATAAAAGTAACAAGTATTTTGCAGCACATTGTTTAACGAGGCGGAGGATATTCTTCTGCCTCCACAGCTAATACAGTATTAGATACTTGGTAGAAGTGGAGGAACCTTTTTTAAAGCCTTGTTCTCATTATAATTGGAGGAATACTACATGGGTGATCATTTATCGCATACACAAAAAAATATTATACAGACCAACGAAAAGCAAAAATTCCTGCCAAAATTAAGGTATGAATTGAAAAAAAATAGAATGGTATATATTATGCTTATACCTGTAATACTGTTTTATATCATATTTCATTATGTACCTATGTATGGTGTGATAATTGCCTGGAAGGAATATATGCCACACCTGGGGATTTTTAACAGCCCATGGGTTGGGTGGATAAACTTTGAAGCATTCTTTGGCAGTTATTATTTTCAAAGGCTTTTTCGCAATACCTTTGCACTGAATATATTGGATTTGATTTTCGGTTTCCCTGCTCCAATAATACTGGCATTGTTATTAAATGAGGTTAATGATGGGCTGTTCAAACGCACGGTGCAAACTGTAAGCTATCTGCCCCATTTTATCTCAAACATTGTCATTGCTGGTATGCTTGTTGATTTTCTATCTTATGATGGGTTAATCAATATAATACTTTCTGCATTCGGTGTTGAAAAAACATCTTGGTTACTTAAAGCCGGTTCATTTAGGACTATCTATGTAGCATCAGACATTTGGAAGACCATTGGGTGGGGTTCAATTGTATACCTTGCTTCACTATCTAATATAGATTTGGAGTTATACAATGCAGCTATTGTCGATGGAGCAAATAGATTTCAAAGGGCGTTGCACATAACAATTCCTGGAATCCTTCCAACAGTAGTTATAATGCTTATTTTGCGGTTAGGGAATATGAGCAGCATCGGTCCTGAAAAAATTATACTGATATATAATCCTCTTACTTTCGAGACATCTGATGTTATTTCTACTTTTGTCTATAGGAGAGGTATATTACAGCAGGATTACAGTTTCAGTACCGCAGTTGGATTATTTAACTCTGTTGTCAATATAATATTTCTTGTAGCAGCTAACACAATGAGTAGGCGTGTTACTGAAACCAGTTTGTGGTGAGGTGAGGAAAAAATGTATATTAAGAAAAGTATTGGAGAACGCATATTTGACTTTATTAATATTTGCTTTATGATAGTGCTTGTTGTCGTTACACTTTATCCTTTTTGGTTTGTAACGGTTGCATCATTTAGCAGTCCACTTTCTGTTGCAAGCAACAGAGGACTTATGCTGACAATTAAAGGGTTTAATATTGATTCCTATGTTGCAGTGTTTAATAACCCCAATATATGGAATGGTTATAAAAATACTCTTATTTACCTTGTGTTGGGTACGTCTATTAACATGCTTTTAACTACTATGGGCGCTTATGGACTGTCCCGTAAAAACCTATACGGTAGAAGGCTTATAATGGCTTTTATAATTTTTACAATGTTTTTCAGTGGTGGAATGATCCCCGGTTTTCTTGTAGTAAGGAATCTGAAAATGATTGATACAATATGGTCTATGGTAATTCCAGGCGCAATCGGCACATACTTTATGATTATTATGCGCACTTCTTTTGAGGGGATTCCAGTAGATTTTGAAGAAGCAGCACGTATAGACGGAGCAAGCGATTTTACGATAATGTGGAAGGTTATAATACCACTTTCCCTGCCTACAATTGCAGTTATTTCATTGTTTTATGCTGTGAGGCACTGGAATTCGTATTTTAATGCACTCTTGTTTCTACGAAGCAGAGAGCTTTATCCCCTTCAAATAATTTTAAGAGAAATACTTATAACTAACAGTATGAATGATATGTTAACAGATATTAACGTTGACAGGCAGCCTATCTCTGAAACAATCAAATATGCTACCATTATAGTATCAACATTACCGATTTTGCTACTATACCCTTATCTGCAGAAGTATTTTATAAAGGGAGTACTTATTGGCGGAATAAAAGGATGATATTGAATATACCTCTTTGCGAGGAGTTCATATAGATATTAACCTCAATAACGCAGATTTTAGCGGGTTGCGAGGTATAGCCATTAACTAAGAAAATATTTTATTGAAGGGAGATTTCAAATGAAAACGAGAAAATGTATAACAAGGTTTATTTTATTACTACTTATCCTGGTAATGTGCTTTACGACAGTAATAGGGTGTGGGTCAAAGAAAACTGAAAAAGACAACACTACTGCTCCCTCCCTTGAAATGGATGGAGCTGAGGATCTTCAATTACCAATTGTCGATGAACCTTTGACTCTCACGTTCTTTAAAGGTCTTGGAACTGCATCTGCTACGTTACAGGATCTAAACGAGATGGAGTTGTATCAAGAGTTAGAAAGGCGAACAGGCATACACATAAAATTTATACATCCGCCTATAGGGCAAGAAATTGACCAGTATAACATTATGATAGCTTCAGGTGATTTTCCAGACATGATATCACTAGGAAACAACTATGTGCAGGATTTAAGCCAGGTAATTACCTATAAAATTGCTGAGCCACTCAACGACTTGGTAAACAAGTATGCTCCAAACTACCAGAATGCTCTTAAAAAATATCCTATTGCGATGAAAGCTGTAACTACCGATAGTGATGAGCTTGTTGTATTTTCCGGAATACAACCATTACCCGAATGTTGGGGTATCACTGGATTTATGATCAGACAGGACTGGTTGGATAAACTCAATCTTGAAATGCCTGAGACCATTGATGAGTGGGAACACGTGCTTACAGCATTTAGAGACGGTGACCCTAATGGAAACAATGAAAAGGATGAAATACCATTAAGCTCTGCAAAAAATCTCTCTGTTGCTACATTTGCAGCCGCTTGGGGAGTACAGTGGACTTTCTATATGGATGGTGGAATAAAGGATGGGACAATTAAGTACGGTCCTATAGAACCAGCATTTAAGGACTATATTATTAGAATGAATAACTGGTATAAAAGCGGTTTAATTGATAAAAACTATCTAGTCACAGACCGTCAGTTATTAACAGCTCTGGTTACTCAAAATCGAGTAGGAGCTGTAAAGGATAGTATGATTAGGGCTCTTGGTCAGTGGAATGCCATGATGGAAGACGATCCTGATTTTTTAATGTGGCCAGCTCCCTATCCAAAGCTCACCCAAAACAGCAAAGTGTACTACTCAAATCCAAGACTTTATGTAATGGGAGCTCCAGCAACAGGTGTTATTATAACAACTACTTCTAAACATAAAAAGGAAGCCACAAAATGGATGGATTACCACTTCAGCGAAGAAGGCACTACCTTATTCAATTTTGGCGTAGAAGATTATTCATTTAAAATGATCAATGGAAAGCCTTACTATACAGATCTTATTATTAATAATCCTGAAGGGCTTACCCCAGCTGATGCCGCAGGCAGGTATACGGGTATTTCAGGAGCAGTTTTTATACAGCGTCCGGAATACTTTGAGCAGTTAAATGGTGTAACCCCTCCCCAGAGGCAAGCTTTTGTGACCTGGAAAAATGGATGGGACAACTCGAATGAAAACTGGCTTGCAATGCCCCCAATAACATTGCTTGACAGCGAGAAAAAAATAGATAGTTCCCGCTGGAACGATATTGACACATTAGCAAATGAAAAAATCAATAAATTTATTGTAGGTGATGAACCTATAGAGAAATTTGATGAATTCGTTAATCAGATAAAAGGTATGGGAATAGATGAATGTATCAGAATTAGACAGGATGCAGTTGAACGCTGGAAAAGACGCGGAAATATTGTTTATGATTCTGCACCTTTTGAAAATTACACACCAAACTACGACAATGTTAATCTTATCTCAACAAAGGGTTTAGAATACCTTGATCAAGGATTAAGATGAGTTTACATTTTCAACATCAATTAGAAATGGTGCTAAAAAATCATTGCATGTTTATTTTGAATTAATATTAATGAAAGGATTGATAAAATTATGAAAATCACAAAATCCATATCAAAAAAAATTGCATTTGCATTGTTGTTATCTCTGTGTTTTAGCTTATTTATTGGCTGTGACGGTTCAGACAAAAATAGTGAAAATACAACTGCAAGCGGGAAAGAATCAACAGCACCTACCGTTGAGAGCACCCAGCCTTCTGAATCTCCTGCTATAACTCTACCTACATTAGAAGATTACACATTTAATGTTTATCAGGTGGATAGTGAGTTACAGCTAGAAGATGAATGGCCAATTGAACCTGAGAATGCAGAAGATGTTATAAAGCTTTATCCGGAAATGCTGCCTGTCCCAGATTTGGATGTGTGTAGTGCAAAAATATGGGGATTTTTTGACGACAGGTACATATACATTTATGCTGATGTAAAGGATGCAACACCCTTAATGAATTATCTTACTAAAAACGATCTTTATATGGCAGATTGTATAGAAATAAGCTTTGCTCTTGGACCTAAACCTGCTCTTTTTAGAAAGTACCTGTTCGCTGTAAATACTGAAAGCGAAGAGAATATGTCTTCTACAAGACCTTTCCGAACCGACTACATGGATCCACAAGGAGCACAATTTAGTTTTGTTAAGAATGAAGATAATTCTGGATATGTATTCAAAGTAAAACTGGATACACAAAATGAAGAGCTTGATTTTATCAAACTTGATGAAATGGAAGATGTCTTTTTCGACCTCTGGGTGGATGATTCGGAAGCTGGAAAAAGCTTGGATAAGAATGTAGCCTGGAAAGGTGTTATTAACAAACGTGAACAGCATGGGAAAATGGCTTTCATAAAAAAATAAGGAGACCATTACTAGCAGTATTAGTGGTGATTGTTCATTAACTAACTGACATGGGTACTTGAATACTCAGTAAATAAGTATAAAGGAAAATTGGCAAAATGAAAATTAAACTAACCCGACTGATAGCATTAATTCTATGTATTGTAATTGTTAGCCCATTATCCGGATGCCAATCGCAGACAGCAACAATACCTGCTGATGCGAAGAATATAAAAATTACAGCCCCGGACAGCCTTGTTATGCCTTCAGGAAATAAAATAGTAACAAGCAGCATTCCTTTACCTAAAGGCGCAATTAGTGATGTCAACAATATGGTTGTGTTTGATAGCAATGATGTTGAGCTCCCAATGCAGACACGCGTATTATCTAAATGGCTTGACCAAAGCTTGAAGTGGGTACTTGTGGACTTTGTTGCTCCTTATGACGCAGGAAATGAGTTTGTTTTAAAGTACAGTAAAGACATTCGCAGGAAGGAATCAAAAACCAACCTTAAATACAAACAAACTGATAATGGATATACTGTTGATACAGGTGCAGTAGCTTTCAGTCTTGGCAGCGATTCCTCTTCACTTCTTGAGAATATACAAATAAATGGGAATCCACTACTTGATGGAGGGATTTGCGCAATTGTATCAACCGAAGGGGAGCAATCTGGAGCTATGTTACCACCAGAAAAGGTTGAAATCATAGATAACGGGCCTGTCAGAATTCGCTTCAGACTGACTGGTAAACACAGCAATGGTTTTTCATATACCGCTAGGGTTGATGCTTTTACAGGTGAGTCAGCTATAAATGTGGATTATACATTTATAAACACAACGGATAACCTTTACTATACTGATATTATCGACATATCACTTAAAATACCTTTTAGCGCAGGAAAAAACTCGATAATTAATGGGCATACTGTTGAAGGTACCAGCTACCAATCCGAGCTTACTGAGTATCCTCTTTCGTACCTGCAGCTGGACAATAAAAAATATTATATTCCGGAAAAAAATGATCCTATTAACGGCAAGCTTGCGGGTATGTTTTCGGTTGAAGGTGAAAAATATGGTGTTACACTTTTATGCACCGACTTCTGGCAACAATACCCCAAAGGTATCAGAGCATCTGACAGTAGTTTAGAATACAGTCTCTGGCCAAAGGAATCGGGACAGATAATAAAATTTGGTGAAGGGTCAGCAAAAAGTCATGAATTCTGGATTTACCCTTATACTATTTCAAACAATAAAAATGAGAAAAACGAGCTGACCAAATTAAGTAATACGGCAGATGGTGACGATACTCTAGTTTCTAAACATTCGGGTACACCTGAAGGTTTTCTATCAGCTAGGCATTATGGAATTGTCGAGCCGCAAGCTTATATTGATTCTCAAGCGTTGTATAATACATTTTTCTCTTCAGGAAGCGCAAATGAGGCACTACTTGAGGATCTTATTACTGCAGTAAATAAATATGATGAAACAGTAACAAGCGCTTCTTGGAATGATTTACGATATGACGGAATTTTGAAAACTGGGTGGTATGGTATGCTTGATTGGGGAGACTGGATGCTTGTAAAAAAAGATAATGAGTGGGGTAATCTTGAATATGATACTACTCTATTAATGATAACTGCATATACAATTACAGGTGACTTGGGTGTCTTTGACATTGTTAACAGGTCAGCTCGACACTATATGGATGTAGACTGGCTCTACAAAAGTGTTGACGGTAGGTACTCGATGAAGGAAGGTAGCAACCATGTTCATAAAAAACACCACTTTTCTTTGGATGGAAAGGAAACTTTTGATTTTGGTCATACGTGGAATGTAGGTCTTATGGAATACTATTATATAACTGGTGATGAAAGAGCGCTCAATAATGCTTTGTCTTTGGCAGAAAGTCATAGAAACAGTTTTGATAAAAGAACTGTTTCAGGTCAGATATCTTCACATAAACCAAGGCAGTTCGGTTGGCCAATAATTGCAATGATGGCAGCCTATAGGCAGACGGGCGATGATAGCTTTTTGAAAACAGTTAAAAGTGCAGCTACTGAATTTATGCATCAATATAGCCCCCTGCCAAACGAAGAGTGGTCAAGATTTGACCTAGGTATTGCTATTACTGCACTTGCGGATTATCATTCTCTCACAAAAGATGCAGAAGTAGAAAAATATCTTCTGGAATATGCTCAGAATATGCTAGAACTACATGAACAGTACAAAGATATTCGTTTTTATCCTGCGATTGCTTATGTATGGCATCTTACACAAGATAATAGATACCTTTTACTGTGCGAGGAGATTCTTGGACTTGGTTATTGGGCTGGATGGGGCTTGTCAGGTAGCAACGGAAAAGCACTCAGCATGGTGGGAAACCATCTTATGAGAATACAAAACTTTTTATATCAACCAAAATAATTGAATGAACACTATTTTAAATATGACTTTCATAAGAGCAATAACAATATTATTTTAATAGGGGAGTTTTTTGTGCAAAAGATTAACATCGGTATTATAGGTTTAAAATTTGGCAAAACCCTAATAAGGCGTTTTGCCTCTGGGATGGGTAGCAAGTATTTTAACATTACCGCAGTGTGCGACATAAAAAAAGATCTTGCAGATGCCCTAGCTTTAGAAACAGGTGCAAAGGCTTACTACAGGCTGGAAGATCTTTTGTCCGATCCCGCCATCAAGGTAGTTGGACTTTTTACGGGTCCTCATAATAGAGCAAATCTAATACGCCAGATAATCAGGTCTGGTAGAGATGTTATTACTACCAAACCCTTTGAGCTGGATCCTGTAGAGGCATATAGCGTGCTTGCAGAAGCTCGCAATATGGGTAGAATAGTTCATCTTAACTCCCCTTCTCCAGTCTTGGGTGATGATTTAAATAAAATATTCGAGTGGGTAAACAAATATGATTTAGGAAAGCCTATTGCCTGTCGCTGTGACATCTGGACTTCACACAGAGAAAAAGCAGACGGAGGATGGCATGACAATTCAATACTCTGCCCTGCAGCTCCAATAACTAGGTTAGGTATTTACCATATTAATGATATGGTCAGACTGTTTGGAGAAGCATCACAGGTTCATGTGATACATTCTAGACTATTTACTGGACGCCCTACTCCGGACAATGCCCAGCTGGGAATACTGTTTAAAAACGGTGCTATAGGTAATATATTTGCATCTTATTGCGTAAATGACAGCGACCGCTTCACTAATACAATGCTGATTAATTATGAAAATGGAACCATATACTGTGTTCGAAAAAAGGGAGAACTAGTCAAGTTAACCTTAAGAACGCGCGATACTGCAAAGGGGGATATCACCTGCAGCCAATCTGTCAAGTCAAGCAGCGGTGAATACAGGTGGGATGTCTTGCATAATGCACTAAGCGGCGATCTAAAAAACAAAATTCAAAAAGAAGCTGATACCCATAAGTATATCGTTGAAGGTGTAAAAATATTGCACGCAATGTCAAGATCTGAGCAGTCAGGACATATGGAGATTGTATAACTAATATAAAATGGAGGTTGTATATTTGAAGGCGACAAGAATGTGTTTTAGCGATGAATGCAAGGTAGAACTTAAGGAAGTAGATCTTGAACCTAAAGCAAACGGAATATTGATAAAAAATCTTTACACGATGATTAGCCCCGGTACCGAACTTGCATTATACTCTGGTCTTTACCGGAAGACTTCATCGGGCAGTGCTTCAAAAACATGGCGCACGTATCCTTTTTTCCCAGGCTATTCAGCTGTTGGGCGTGTAGTAGAATCAACATGCAGCGATTTTAAAGCAGGAGATTTAGTGTTTCACCCTTCAAAACACGGATCTTATGAGTGGTTTGATGCAGATACTGGTTTGGCTGTTAATATAAACAATTTTCAAAAGCCTGAATACGCTTTATTTGCACGGTTTGCGCAAATTGCTTCAACTGCACTAAGAACAGCTGATTTTCAAAGCGGAGAGTATGTCTTAGTTACTGGATTAGGGATTATAGGCAACATGGCAGCTCAACTTTTCAAACTATCAGGAGCAAGGGTATTTGGCTCAGATATAGATTCTAACAGAAGACAAATGGCTGAACATTGTGGTATTCCTACTTTAAACCCTATGGATCCCGATTACAAGGAGAATCTTTTAAAAATTACAAAAGGACAAGGTATGCAGGTAGTTGTTGAAGCAACGGGAAATCCTGCTGTTGTTAACCAATCCCTTGAAGCTGCTTGTGAATGCGGACAGGTTATTCTTTTGGGATCACCTCGTGGTATGGTTCAGCTTAATCTATACTCTTATGTTCACGTTAAAGGGATCACAATTTTGGGTGCTCATGAAAGAATGCAGAGAATGAACACTAAAAACAGAGGTGGCAAATGGGACAGGATCGCCAATACCAACTTTGTTATTGAGGCAATCAAAGATGGTAGATTAGTTGTAAGCCCATTGATAACCGATATAATTAAGCCTATTGAAGCTGCAAATATGTACAAAACACTTCTTGAAGGAAATAAACACAGCTTAGGAATTGTTGTCGACTGGCAAGATTTTTGATTAGAAGATCATTAAATAAATAAAAGATAATCGGAGGTATTGATATGAGTAACAATTTAGAAAAGATCAAAAGCCTAAAACAACCTGGACTTGGGTCTGTTTATGATGACACAGAAATTCGTGCAGTTGAAAAAATACTCAGGGAATGCATTGAAAATAACCGTATGATAAGCTTATATACACCTGAAGTAGATGAATTTGAAAAAAAAGCTGCAGATTACTTAGGCGTTAAAAATGCAGTCGCCGTATCATCATGTGGAACAGGTCTTGATATCGCTACACAAGCTATAGGTATTGGTGAAGGGGATGAAGTAATAACAACCTCCATCACGTACCAAGCCACAGCAGTCTGCGTTCTTAGGGCTGGCGGAAGACCGATTGCTGCAGATGTTGAGCCAGATACTATGAATATTGACTTTAATGATACTGAAAAAAAGATCACTTCTAAAACAAAGGCTATTTTTCCAATGCATTACGGGGGTAGACCGGTTGATATGGACGCCCTTTATAGGCTTGCTAAAAAATACAATCTGAAAATTGTCGAAGATGCGGCTCATGCAATGGGCAGTGAGTATATGGGTAAGAAAATTGGCTCCGCTAATCATATCAGCGTTTTCAGTTTCCAATCGGGCAAGAATATATCCACCCTTGGAGAAGGCGGTCTAATTACCACAAACGATGACGAATTAGCTGAAAAAATGCGTCTTTTAAGAACTTTCGCTGTTACAACAAGGAAAGGATATGAAGATTGTAAGTATCCTATAAGTGCTTTGAAAAAGGATGTTGTAGAGGTAACCAGTAACTATCGCATGACTCCATTTCAGGCAGCAGTTGGAATAACGCAGCTTGAAAAACTAGAAAGCCTCTTGACAAAAAGGATCGAGTTTGCCAAATTATTGGATGATAGATTGGGAGATATTGAAGGTATTACATTATGCGCTCCTCCAGAAAACGGTCGAAGGCACACATACCATCTGTATCCGGTGATACTTAACCCAGAAATAGTCGGGGTTGCCCGAGATGATTTTCTGAAAATCCTTAATGATGAATTTGGTCTACTAGCCAATTTACATTATCCACTATGGTACAGATATTCGATATTTCAAGAGCGTGGATATGAATGGAATCAATGTCCTATAGCAGAAGAGCTTGTTGACCAAAAACTATTTACTCTACCTATTCACCCAAAATTCGGTGCCGATGAAGCCAATTTTATAGCTAGGGCAATAAGAAATGCAATAGCGTTTGCTGCAAGGCAATCATGACCTTAAATTTTTGCTAGCAACCTTTTGGTTCTCTTTGACGGATGCTCCGCATCCAAAAAAAACCCTCCTTAAAGTAGCAAAGGGGCTTCCCCTTTGCAATCCCCATTGTCTAGGAAAGTATACTTTCCTAGACAATAAAAAACAGTATTTATTATTTATTCACAATTAGATCGGGATTTTTCGGGTGCATAAAAGTTTCTCTTTTGTTCCATTCATCTGCTAAGTTTAGCTTCTTTAAATGTTCTTTACCCTCAAGGAATTCATCATTTGTATACTGCATCCATTTTTGAAGTCTTTCTTCACACTCTTGTTTTATCTTGGAATATTTTTCATTATTAATAAGATTATTCATTTGATAAGGGTCTTCTACATTATCATAAAGTACCCAACCTTCCCCATCCTGTAACCTTGCATAAGTGTATCTTTTGGTTCTTATACCTCTCCATTCTTTTATACCTTGGCGACCACTTTCATCAAGAACGCTAACAATATCCATAATATATACAGAATCAGAACCTTTAGACTTACATCCCTTCATAATTGGGGAGAAGTCCCCACCTTGCATTTTTTCTGTACCTTCAATTTCAAGCAATCCTAAAAATGATGGAGCCATGTCAACTACACTTAATAGTTGGTCTCTCTTTTCTCCTGCTGGAATATTTCCTGGCCACTTAATGATAAATGGTACATTTATACTCTCTTCCCACGGCTGCTGCTTTTTCATCATCCCATGGGACCACAACATATCACCATGGTCAGATGTAAACACCACTATAGTATTATCACTAAGCCCCTCATCCTTAAGAGTGTTCATTATCCTGCCCATCTGATCATCCAAAGCTGTAATAGCTGCATAATAACATGCTAGTATCTCATTAGCATCTGCTTGTTTATCGTTTCTCCATAAAATCTGCCTTGAAGTTTCAGAATCAAAATTTACATTGGCTCTCCACTTTAATTTGCGAGAATCGTACATTTGCTTGTAATTTTCCGGGACAGTCAAATAAGGATCATGTGGTGGTCCCCATGACAAGTAAAGGCAAAAGGGTTGTTCATTACTATTTTTAATAAAATCTATTGCTAAATCAGTTTGACCAATCGGTTCATAGCCAATTATCTTTTTTGGTTTTTCATTATCGTTTTCATAATAACATCCATTAAAATAGCTATGTGCACAATTCCAGGCCGCCCAATAATTAAATCCAAGCCGTTTTTGTCCAGGTGGAGTGAATTTGTCACGAGGTATACTGTCAAGGTGCCACTTCCCTATATAGCCAGTTTTGTAACCCGCATTTTTTAGAATCTCACCTATTCCAACTGCATTGTCTGATATGGAAATATCATTTGCCACAGCTCCATGGCTTAAAGGGTACAACCCTGTTAATAGACTTCCACGGCTAGGTGTGCATACTGGAGAGTTTGCATACGCATGATTAAACATGGTACCTTCTTCTGCCATCTTATCTAGGTTGGGAGTAATAACATCTGGATTGCCTGCACACCCCATATCCATTCCTCTCATTTGATCAGCAAATACAACTAATAGATTTGGTTTTCTTTTACTCAAGATAAGTTCCCCTTCCTAATCACTAACATGCTATTTTTATTAGCCTAAAAAACTCTAAATTTAATATTTCTGTAAGACTTAAGCTTTACTTACTCATCAAGTGTCAATGATAGCTATTTCCTATTATTATACATGGCATTTCCTCACCTAACAAGGTTTACTAGCATATACTGATCATATCATAGTAAATCTGCGCAGATTAAATGAAAGGGTGAGTATCGTGGATTATTCGAATTTACATAAAACAAGTTGTCTTGATGCATTGAGAAATAACAAAGGGACAGCCGAACTTAAACAATATTTTCAAAAACTTGTTGTGCAAAACAGATATAAAGCTTCAAGTATTGTAAATGATGAGAACCTGTGCTTTGGAACACTATACATTCTGTGGCCTCTAATAGCTAGATATCGTCCACTTTTGAATTTAAATACTCGCAATACTACTGCAATCAAAATAATGAAATCGATAATTGATAAAAAAAGTAGCTACCTAAGACATCTTGACAAAAAAGATAATCAGGCTATTCATTCTACACTTACATGGATGATGGGTACAGGATACACTGACGACGGATTGAACAGTCAATATGATGAAATCTTGGATACCGCTGGATTACTGCTTGTAAAGCGTTACCACGATACATCACTTGTATTGCCGATGATAGATATTGTATTTAGCCGTAATAGAAAAGGGACTTATAATCACGATATTGCATGGTGTGTTTTTGAGACCCGAAACCCGCAGGTGCTTGTGCTGATCGCCAATTACTTAAACTCAAGAAATAGCAAAGATATAGAATTTGCACAAAAACTGCTATGGTTTGTTCCTGCAAAATATACTAACCGAAACAGAGGTACCATAATGGATCCTAATGGAGTTGAATATTGGATTAGAGAAAACGCCCCTTTTATTGAATATACCGGTGAAAGCTTCCAGCAAAAACACAATCCCGCCCCTTTCTCAATTTCATTTAAGGATAAATACATTTGCAAACCTGTCGGAGCTTCCACAAGGTCAGAGTCACCTTACGAAAAAAAACTTTTGGATGAATTTGAATGTCTGGATAATTATACTAAGGAGATACTATCAAATCACTCCTTCATGCTATACCGGCAAAATAGGGATTGGTGGAACCGATGGATGAGTTTGCCTGTTCCCGAACAAGTGCGAATTGCTAAAACTGCATCAGGAGGAATAATGCCATGATTATTATAAGCGGAAACCCAGTAGATATAAATACATTTGCAGCTGATTATCCAACGGGATCAGTTGAGCTTGAAACCTTAAACAGACTGGTGTCTAGCAGTTTCACTTACCGCTACGTGACCCCCGAGCAATTAAAATTTGAGCTTTTGCTAAGGAAAAATATTGTTGAAGCATCCATAGCCCTTTACCGAAGCCGCTTTTCATTTGAAACCTTCCGCAATTCAAGATGTAATCCAAAATATTGGGAGCGCACCAACAATGGGGGTTTTTTATCAAATCCTGACCTTTCATCGTATGAAGCGATAGTTGATATTTATAGAGATGGTAGAAGATATGGTACTGAGTGCGCAACAGCAATGGTAATAGTATTCTTCGGTGCTTTGACTGAAACTTTTTCTGAAAAGCTTTTTAATACGCTTTTCCCCAAAATATATTTGATGGATTGGCAGAATCTTGACCCAGCTCTGGGGATCAGATCCTATAGTAGCATCCCCGACATGCTCCCAGGTGATTGCTTGTATATTAAGAACCCAGATGTCGATCCTCTAACTCCCCAATGGCAGGGAGAAAATATTATTGACCTTGGAAATGGTCGATATTATGGTCATGGAATCGGCATCCATCCTGTTGAAGGCTTTATAGAAGCTTTGAACCAAAATCGAATAGAAGGCTCACAAACTTCAGCTTATCTTTTGGATTCAGCGACAAGGCCTGATTTTAACAGCTTAGGTGACGAATACTACAACTTTGATTCAAGGCTTTATATGAGGTTTTATAAACATGGTAATATTAACACTGTGAATACGCACTAAACCCACTGTGTGCGATAGTTTAGCCCCCAACATAAGCAGGGGGCTAACTACATCTAAAAATTCTCATGAAATTTCGATAGACAAATTAAATTTATTACAGGACGTAAACATAAACTTTTATAATATTTTTATTACGTTTTATATGTTTTACGTAACGGCTTTAAAAATCATATCATTCATCCAATTGGCCATATAATAGACCAATCGGCAGAGGGTCAGGTCTTTTACATGTACTTTTGACATTATAATGTTGTCCACTTGAAGATGCATCATGAAAACCATGCATAAGGTCAAGAACATGGTATGCCATTTCCCCGTTTGCTCTATGCTGCCTTCCGCTTTGGATTGCATATGCCATATCCGCTACCCCGATGCACCTGCTGTTTTGTGCATACTCAAACATAAGAGGTATGTCATTCCATTCTTTTGTTCTACTCTTTCTGTACTTCACAGGTCCGCCAAATGTATTTGGGTCAGGTACACTTAAGCTTCCTTCGCTACCATAGACTTCAATGAAGGGTAGATTTGCGCCCCATACATCAAAACTCGTAATAATCGTTCCTATCGCTCCATTTTCAAAATCCATAACTCCTGCTATATGAGTTGGAACATCAACCTTTATTTTTGTTCCCTTTTTAGGTTCACTGTTTATAGTCCTCTCATCAAAAGTAATCCTAGCAGAGCCTGTTACCCGTTTTACCGGTCCCATAAGCGAAACAAGAGCAGTAAGATAATAAGGACCCATATCGAACATGGGACCACCGCCATTTTTGTAATAAAACTCAGGATCCGGATGCCAGCCTTCATGCCCATGGTTCATCATAAAAGCAGTTGCTCCAATCGGTTCACCAATCCAGCCATCATCAATAAGTTTTCTGCATGTTTGTATACCCGCGCCTAGAAACGTATCTGGCGCACTTCCTACTCTTAGCCCCTTTTCTCGTGCTGTTTCAAGGATTTTTAGGCCATCCTCTCTAGTTACAGCAAGAGGTTTTT
>Ga0265293_10001711_pt1 | contig 46669 bp, 47 predicted proteins | sample Munlanlewell138R_FD_192505 | JGI IMG/M metagenome (GOLD analysis project Ga0265293, IMG submission 192505) | Leachate microbial communities from a municipal landfill in Southern Ontario, Canada - Leachate well 138R | ecosystem: Engineered > Solid waste > Landfill > Unclassified | place: Canada... | reverse complement strand
CTTCTTTTATATCAAAATACTTTATAAGCTCCTCAGGTAAAACATGAGATATTAAGGATGAGTTCATCGATGTTTTTAGTAGGTAAAATTAATCAAATCCCCATAAAATTCACATGTCCCCAAATTTACAAATATTATTTTCATTCTAAGTAATCCTAAACTCTAATAAAAACGTTTTAGACCAATTTATGCTGTCTCCAGAGCAGACATTAAACTCAAATATTTGCTGAGTTGCACGCTGAAAAGATGGGTCTTCATTCGAAGAGTATGAAAACTCAATTTCACATCATTGCTAATTTACATCAATAAGGTATTCTAATTTTTTCGAAGTATCTTTGAGAATCACAACATAATACCAATTGTTTTTCGTATGTATGCGAGAACATAACAACATTTTTAAGATGATGAAAATTTACTTTTTTATGCTAACTGCATTATTGTTCGCTTTTTCAAGTGGGGTAAATGCGCAAAACATCGTGATTACTGAAATAATGTATAATCCACCAGAAGCGGGAACGGATTCTTTGGAATTTATTGAACTCTATAACAACGATAACGTTGCTGTTGATCTTACAGGATGGACTTTTACTCATGGTATTAATCATACATTTGGTGTGGTTTCTATGAATCCAGGAGAATATCTTGTAATTGCGAAAAATCCTTCTGCGATTCTGAATGTATATGGTTATTCTGGTGCAATAGCATGGAACAGCGGAGCTTTGGCAAACGGAGGAGAAGCTATTGTTATTGCCACAGCTGGAGGAGCTCAAACTATTGATAGTGTATATTATTATAATACTGCTGCTTGGTCGGGTGCCCAAGCAAATGGGAATGGTGCGTCCATTGTTTTATGTGATCCAAATTCTGATAACACTAATCCCGTAAATTGGTTTGCTTCAACGTCTTCCTCCTCTGTTATTGTTAACGGAATTGTTGTTTTGGGTAGCCCAGGTGCGGAGGATGATGTTTGTCCAACACTTTGTAATTCATCGTCTACTGTTTTTGTAACTGATTGCGATAGTTACACTGTGCCAAGTGGAAATGAAATCTATACTGTGAGCGGAACATATATGGATACTATAGCTAATGCTGCGGGCTGTGATTCAGTAATTACAATTAATTTAACAATCAATAATGCTGCAACAGGAACAGATGTTCAAACGGCTTGTGGAAGTTTTACTTGGATTGACGGAGTAGCTTACACTTCATCAAATAACACTGCAACAGAAATAATCATTGGAGGAGCCGCAAATGGATGTGATTCAATAGTGGCTTTAGATTTGACTATTAACTCTCCAAATGATGCTGGTACTGGGGATACAATTACTGTTTGTATGAATCAACCAATAGATTTTGACACTTTGAGTAGATTAGGAACAACAGGAACTTGGTTAGATTTCACCAATACACCAGTTTCGGGAGTTAATTCAATAGCTTTAGCTGGAATTTATGAGTACAGATACATAGTTTACACTTCTCTTAACTGCGTTCCTGATACAGCTTTTTACACAATTGTTATTGATGGTGGATGTGATTATTTGAATATAAATCAGGAAATGTTGACTGATATTTCTATATATCCGAATCCTGCCTCTAGCGTTTTATCAATTCTAAATCCTTCTAACACTCCATTTTTAAAAGTAGAAATTTCAGATTTGAATGGTAGAATAGTGCTAGTTGAAAATGATTTATCCAACAATTCCTCTAATGTGAGAATCTCAATAGAAAATCTTCAAAAAGGGATTTACACATTACGTATTTACAATGAAAAAGCACAAAAATCATTTAAGATAGTGAAGCAGTAAAAAACAGGCTTATGTTAATTATGAATTATCAACGGCGAAACCCACAACGCGGTGCAGTAAGCTTGTCGAACTGGAGTTAACCTTTAAATTTTTGAACGGCGAAGCCCTCAACGAAGTTAATCTTTCAATCTTTCAACGGCTTTAGCCCTCAACGCAGTTATTTATCCATTATCAATTGTTTTTTTCCTTGCTCCTCTAACTTATTCTTCGTAAACTAGGTTTCAATATTAAAACGAATAATAATGAGCTCAATACAATCGAAAACATTAGACGAAAATTACGCAATTAAAATAAAATCTCATTCTGGACATTCCTTCATTAGCGATGAGCCGAAAGAACTTGGCGGAGGAAATACTGGAATGTCTCCAGATGAATTAATCATGGCAGCTTTAGCCGCTTGTACTTCTGCAACCTTAAAGATGTATTCCCAAAGAAAGGAATGGGATTTAAAAGGCGTAAAGACCAATATCAAATTCATTAAGGGAGACAAGCCAGGAGATTTGCCAACTATTCATCGGGAAATTGAACTCGAAGGAGATTTAGACAGAGAGCAAAAAGAACGTTTAATGACAATTGCCAATAAATGTCCAATTCATAAACTGCTAGCAGGAGAAGTTGAGATCAACTCTGCAATGTTGTAAATACATTAGCGAGTCGGTTAATATTAGTTAATTAACGCTCTCTGTAACTAAAGTCACGCTGTTTCGAGAAGTGTTGCCTTATATTTGGGATGTGAATCAAAATAAGAGTAAAATAAATATTTTAGTATATTTTCAAGTATTGGCTTTTGGGCTGATACTTGTTTTTTCACCTTGTTCTGTTCGAAATTCTATACAAGATTCGCTAGGCCTAGAAAAAACTGGAGTTACAAATAAAAGCAAAACCACCAATAACTTTGAGGAACTTTGTTCAATTGTAGATGTTGATAATGCTGGAGATTTTCCAGCAGAACTTATCAATACAAGTCCAGAACTTCCTGCGTTTGGAATCACTCATTTTGATCACGTACAAGTTGAATGGACACTCAATCAAAACTTATCTATAAGTCAATACGAGGCTCCTTTTACTTTAAAAGACAAAACCCCTTTGTATCTTTTACATCAACAATTTAAAGTCTACCTGCAAGAGGCTTAAAAGTATGAATTAGCAAATCGCTTTTTTATGCTGAGGTGAGGGACGAAATCTCCCCAAAAATTTCAAAACATTTATTAGAGCTAGAAGTTAGCTCAAGAACATTAATTCGAATTCATCAAGTAATATCTTGATTGGATTACATTATATAAAACATAATTAGAATGAAAAAAATATTTTCGATTCTCATTGCAGCAGGTTTTTTAACTGCATGCGGATCAAACACGGATATAAAGGAAATTGTTGATCTTCCAGATAACAGTGGCGATACCATTACCATTTTACAAACAGCAGATATTCATGGTCAAATAGAAGTGCACGACGAACTCTTCTGGGAAAATGAAGAAATTAGCTTTAGAAGATTGGGTGGAATGGCCAACATGAAAACACTTTTCAATACCGAACGTGCTAAAAATCCAGAGGGAACCATTATTCTCGATGGAGGAGATTTAATTCAAGGTGGAGCAGTAGCAGCACTTTCCGAAGGTTCAGCGTTTTCTGGAATCGTAAAAGCCATGGAATATGATTTCTTAATCCCTGGAAACTGGGAGGTGGTTTACGGAAAAGAAAAGATGATTAATGTGTTAAAAGCGTATGATACTCCAGTGATCGCTGCAAATATGTATGATGATGAAACAGAAGAGTACATTTTCCCACCCTACTTTATTAAGGAAGTAAAAGGTGTGAAGTTAGGGTTTATCTCCTACAACGACCCAGACATTCCAGTGCGTCAAAATCCTTCATTCAGTAAAGGAATTCGTTTCGATCAAGTACACGATAACCTAGCGACTTTGGTGAATAAGTTAAAAGATGAAAAAGAGGTCGATATACTGTTTTTGGTAACACACATCGGAATTTCAAAACAATTTGATTTATCCAATGACCCAACTTTAAGTAAGGTAGATTATATTTTAGGAAATGACACACACGAAAGAATACGTGAGCCACTCCAAGGAGAGTTCTCAAGGGTAACTGAACCAGGCGCATTCGCTTCATTCGTTGGTAAAATGCAATTGGTATTTAAAGATGGGAAAATCATCCACGAAGGGTATGAATTAATGGAGGTCGACCCTAAAATCTATGCACCAGACGAAAAAGTAGCCGCAGTAATTAAAGAAGAGGTTGCTCCATATAAAGAAAAAATTAGTCGTGTTTTAGGATATACTTCAACACCTTTGTACAGATACTTCGTGGTTGAAAATCCAATGGATAACTTTATTACAGACGCTTCAAGATGGAAGACAGGTGCAGATATCGCAATTTCTAACGGTTTTCGTTTTAGTCCGCCGCTAGTACCAGGGAAAGACGGGAAAGCAGCAATTACCTACGAATATTTGTGGAATATGCTTCCTGTAAACGAATACGTAAAAACAGGTAAAGCAACAGGACAACAAATTCACGATTGGATGGAAAAAGAAATACATAACGTGTTTGCAAAAGATCCAAAAGAACGTTTCGGAGGTTGGTTAGTGCGTTTTTCAGGGATGGCGCTGAAATTCGATTCAAGCAAGCCCAAAGGTGAACGTGTAATTGAAATTACAGTAGGTGATGAGCCATTAGACTTAAATAGAGTGTATACTGTTTCTGCATGTCGACGCGAAGGAGAACCAGATCACATGCTCTGTAGAATGCCAAATCTAACAGAAACTGAAGTGAAAGAATACACGGTTCACGAAGTACTTGAAGAGTACTTAAAAGAAAAAGGAACGATTTCTCCAGTGAGAGATGGACGAGCAAGAGCGGTAGATTTGGGAGATAATGTTTTGTCTCAATTACCTGGAACAGATTACCACTTCCATTAGTCAATATTCAATTACGAATTATTAATTAAAAACATGAATCAAAAGAATTCAAAATTCGAAGTCAAAAAAACTTCAGTCGTTATTTTGAGAATAATGTTGAGTGGAATATTTATTGTCGCCAGTTTAAACCACTTATTCAATGTGGAGAAAACCGTTACACGAATAGAACAAGCTAATTTTGGAGCGATCGGTCAACTTCTGGGTCCACCAGAAGTGGCCGTAATCGCATCAGGAATTGTTATGCTTGTTGCAGGGATTTCACTTCTCATTGGTTTCAAAACCAAATGGGCTGCCCTCTTGCTCTTACTCGTACTTATTCCAATTACCTTAACCATTCAAGTAGGACAAGTTCAATCGATGGGGCCTTTGTTTAAAAATATCGGGCTAGCAGGCGGACTCTTGTTCTTCGCTATGAATAATTTCAAATTCCGAAAAACATCGGAATCAACTATTATAAATAAACAATTATGAAAAATATAATAACAATAATTACCCTTGCTTTTGCATTTACTTTCGCGCAAACAGCATTTGCTCAAAACTTGGATAACATCGATACGAGTAAGAAAAACTATATCGTATTGACAAATAAAGTGCAACAATTAAAACCTATTACCTTAGCTTCAGAAGAAATGAAAGCTGAAGATGGCTCTGAATACGGTGAGTTTCATGTAGTGTTTTGTGGGAAGGATATTCCACAATTAACCGATAAAAAACTGATGGAACCGTATTTGGAAATGTTGGAAAAAGGTGGAGTCAAGCTCATCGCATGTGGATTCTCTTTGAAGAAGTTTGGCGTTGATCCAAAAGACCTTCCAAAAGGAATTGACATCGTAGACAATGGAATAGCTTATAACTTAAAGTTGAAGAAAAAAGGTTTTTACGGAATGGAATTGTAGAAGTTTCGGCTACTTTTTTATTGTCGTTACCGCCGTTACCGCGAGATCTCATCCCGTGGTACGGCTTGTTGTAAGGTCTTCAATAACCCACCTAGTTTTTCCGCTTGTTTTTTCCTAGAATACTTTTCTATTCCTTTAAAAGTTGCAGTGTTTTCCTTTAAATTCTCGCGAATAAACCCTTTAATCGAAGCGATATCATTGGTCTGGAAAAATTCTCCAGCATCAGTTTCTTGAACTATCTTTGAAGCGTCACCATCAACTGGACCAATTCCTAGAATGGTTTTTCTAACCGCTAAATACTCAAATATTTTCCCTGTTATAATTAATTTATCATTCTTAGTTTTAGGAATCATTAAGACGAGTAAATCTGCAGAGTTTAACTTGTTTGGAACTTCGTCATGCGAAATATATGGCTTTTTAATTATGGTAAATGACGGTTCATATTTTTTAAACAGCAAATCGGTTTCATAATCAAAACTGCCTATTGTTTCAAACTGTATGTTGGCTTTCTCTTTTTCTTCGAGTAAATGAATGGCTTCTAAAATGTTTTGAAATGGATAATCTTTAGAAGCTGTGCCGAGATAAATAATTTTAAAAATATTGGACGAACTCTTTTCTTCCAGTGATTTAAAATCTGCTGGATCAAAACCGTTGGGAAGAATGAAAATCTTTTCAGAAATGGCTAGTTTTGATTTTTCGACAAGTATTTTTTTCAAATTTTCACCAACAGTTGCAATAGAATCCGCTTTCTCCAAAACCCTTCTTTCCATTCGTATGTTGAGTTTCTTGGCAATTCTAGTTTGCATCAATAAATCATTGTAGAATATATCTGTCCAAGGATCTCTAAAGTCTGCAAGCCAATTTATTTGAGGATATTTTCGCTTTAATTTGAGTCCGATTAAATGAGTAGAGTGGGGCGGTCCCGTAGTAATTATTGTTTGAATGTCTTCACTCGAAATAATTTTAACAGCTTCCTTTATGGCATATTTATTCCACCCTTTTCGAGCATCTGGAATAAAGAAATTGCCGCGAATAAATCGCATAATTTTCTCCGAAAGACTAATGTTTTCAGCTTGGTTGGCAAATCCTCCATAAGGTACTTTCGATGTTTTTCTTAGTTTTTTATACCAATTTAAAATCTCGAAAGATTTTGTTTTTCTAACTTGTAAATCTGGATGTATATCGATGAGTAAAGAAGCATCAACCTGAGGATAACTCGCGTGCTCTTCATCTACAGTAAGAATGATTGGTTCTACTCCAAATTCGGGTAAATACTTACTCAATTTAAGCCAGCGCTGAACTCCTGCACCTCCACTTGGAGGCCAGTAGTAAGTTATGATTAATACTTTTTTATTGGTAGTGCTCACAAATAAACTGTTATTAATAGATCTGAACAAAGATAAGCAAACTGTAATTGTTTGTCTGCTAATTGTTAATTAAAACAATCTCTGGAACCCTCCACTCAATAAAGAAATATTTAATCTTGCAGTTTGATATTCAATTTGTGATTGCAATAATCTTCCTTCAGCCATAACAGCACTATACTGAATCTCTCTTAATTCTAACGGTGTAATGCTTCCTGCCAATAATGCCGTTTGAGCAATTTCAGCAATCGATTTTGTTTGTGAAATATTACGCTGTTCAAATAGTAATTTCTCCTCTGCAAAATTCATTACTTCGAAATAGTTTCTCAAATCTGCTAAAGCACTGATCGAATCATTTTGATAAGTTAATTGAGAACGTTCTTCAGATAATCGACTGTTTTTTAATTCTGTAGCGCGTGACAAATGATTCAAAATGCTCCATCTTGCTGTAATACCAATACTTGGGCCATGACTTCTGTTGGAAGCCAAGAAACCAACCTCATTCACAGAGTTTCCATAATCATAAGCTGCATAAAAACTCAATTGAGGATAAAATCTACTTTGAGCTTCTTTCGTTGATAATTCTGAAATAGCAATGTTTGATTTCGCCTGCATTATTGAAGTGTTTTGCTCCATAAATTCTTTAGCGATGGTATCCCATTCTTGCTTTTCTTCAAGTGCGCTTAAATCTCCTTCAACAAGGATTTCTTCGGTAACTGGAAGTTGTAAAATCTTAATTAAAGCTGCTTTTACTTGTGCTTGAGATTGTTTGTTCGCAATATAAGCCGCACTGTCAGCTGTTAAGTCTAACTCTGCTTGCATTAATTGAATTCTGTTTGCAGCACCGCTATTGAAACGACTTTGTGTATAATCTTTACGCATTTTAGACAATTCAATAGCGCCAGTGTACACTTCCTCCATTTCTTGCAATGAAAGCAAAGTGTAGTAATTTACAACTGCTTCGTAAATTTTCATTTCCATTGCAGCCCGTAAATTCAAATCACTAAAACGCTCTAATTCATCCAGCTTTTTATCAGTTGCAAACATTTTGAATCCGTCAAAGAAGGTCCAATTCAACATTGCCCCAGCGCTAAAAGCACGGTTCTTTGCATTGGTTGCTTCGTTAATATCTCCACTGATGAACTCTTGACGTGCTGTACTTAAAGCTAAATCTTGTGTTGCTTGAAGATCCAGCGTAGGCAAATACCCAGCTGCTCCAGCATTGTTTTGGTTCTTCGCTATTTCTGTATCAATCTTTGCAATCTGAATTCCAAAGTTTTGTGATAAAACACGATTAACTACTTGTTCTAAACCGAGCTTTTCTTGCGCGATGGTCAACGAACTAAGTAATAATATACTACTTAAAATTAGTGCTCTCATGATTCTATTAATTCAGTTTCTGTTGTTTCTTTTTTCTTCGAAGAAATGTAAATGTATAGTCCTGGAATTATATATAATGTCAATACCAAAGAGAATGTTAATCCTCCGATAATTGCTAACCCCATTGGTACACGACTCGTTGCAGCATCACCCAATGCCAATGCAATTGGAAGTGCTCCTAATATCGTTGCTAATGAGGTCATCAAAATCGGTCTAAATCGCTCCGAAGAAGCATCGATAATTGCAGACTTTAATGTTAAACCAGCTTGTTTTCGCTGATTCGCAAACTCTACAATCAAAATTCCGTTTTTAGTTACCAATCCAACAAGAACGATAATTCCAATTTGACTAAATATATTTAAAGTATGTCCAAATATCCAAAGTGTAAGAATTGCTCCTGCAAGTGCCAAAGGAACTGTTAACATAATAGTGAATGGATCTCTAAAGCTCTCAAATTGTGCTGCTAAAACAAGGTAAACTAGTATTAAAGCCAATCCGAAAGCAAAGACTAAACTTCCACCACTTTCCATAAATTCTTTCGAAGTTCCAGAAAGTGAAGTCGTAAATGAAGCGTCTAATAATTCGTCAGCGATTCTGTCCATTTCCGTTATTCCATCTCCAATTGTTTTCCCTGGAACTGGAGCTGCCGATACTGTAGCCGAAACATATCTGTTGTAACGGTATAATTGTGGAGGACTTGATTCATCCTTAATATCAACTAGGTTGCTTAATGGAATTAACTCACCACTTTTACTACGCACATTAATTTCTTGTAAATCACTTGGCTCATTTCTGAACTCTTTGTGTGCTTGTCCAATTACTTCGTATTGTTTCCCGTCTTTAATGAAATAGCCATAACGCTGTCCAGAGAAATACAATTGCATTGTTTGAGCAATATCTAATACTGAAACTCCAACTGTACTTGCTTTTTCACGGTTAATTGTAACCTGTAATTCAGGTTTGTTGAACTTTAAGTTAACATCTGACATTGCAAAAACTGGACTTTGGCGGACTTGATCCATAAATTTCGGGAGAACCTCCTCTAACTTCTCCAATGTTGGCGCTTGAAGAACATATTGAACTGGAAGTCCTGACATTCTACCTCCACCAATTGTTTGTTCCTGAACAACGAATGTTCTTGCGAAATTGAAATCCTTCAATTTGGCTGAAATCTCATTGGCCAATTGGTCCTGACTTTTTTCTCGTTCTCCTTTTGGAACTAAATTCAATCTTACAAATCCTGCGTTTGTAGAAATTGAAGAACCAAATCCAGGAGATGTTACTGCAAGGATGTTTTTTCTTTCTTTAAAAGTATCCACATAAGCGATAATCTCCTTTTGAAATTCATCCATTCTTTCAAATGATGTTCCCTCTGGTGCAGTGGCCATAATCATCAATCGCCCCTTGTCTTCCATTGGTGCAAGTTCAGATTGTAGCTGACTTCCAAAGAAGAAAATAGAGCCAATAATCAAAGCCATATAAATAAAAGCTTGCCACGGTCTTCTCATGAATGCAATTAAAGAACGCTTATACCCCCTTGTTAATCCATTGAAAAAACGCTCAGACTTTAGGAAGATTTTACTCTTGTTTTCTGTCTTTTTCAACATTCGAGAAGACATCATAGGCGTCAATGTTAAAGACACAAATGATGAGATAATGACCGAACCAGCGACGACGACTCCAAATTCTCTAAACAATCGACCTGTTAATCCTTCAAGGAAGATCACTGGCATAAATACAGCTGTCAATGTAATTGTAGTTGCTAAAATTGCGAAGACGATCTCATTTGTACCCTCAATGGCTGCTTTTCGAGGCTTCATCCCTTTTTCAATTTTCGTATAGATGTTTTCCATTACCACAATGGCATCATCAACAACCAACCCTGTGGTCAGTACAATTGCTAAAAGTGTTAAAATATTGATTGAGAAATCCATCAAATACATGATAAAGAAGGTACCAATCAATGAAATTGGAATAGCAATAATTGGAACTAAGGTCGTTCTCCAGTTTCTTAAAAAGAGGAATACAACCATTACAACCAACAAGAAAGATATCAGGACAGTTTCCTTAACCTCTGCAATCGATTTACGAATGTTTTCTGTGGTATCCATGGCAACACCCAAATGAATGTCTTCTGGTAAGTCCACACTAATTTCGTTGATTTTCTTATAAATTTCGTCAACAATTTCAATGTAGTTAGCTCCTGGTTGTGGTTGAATAGCTATACCAATCATTGGTACACCTTTGTTTCCACGTAAAAGTGCTCTTTCGTTTTCTGGACGCATTTCTGCAGAACCAATGTCTTTCATTCGGATGATTTCTCCGTTTTCCTCACGAATAATAAGGTTGTTGAAATCCTCTGCTGTTGATAATCGACCAAATGTACGTATCGTTAACTCTACATTATCTCCTTCGATTCTTCCTGATGGCAGTTCAATGTTCTCACGCAGTAAAGCTGTTCTCACTTCTGGTGCTGTAATGTTTTTTGCCGTCATTTTGTTGGGCTCCAACATCAATTTCATCGAATATTTTTTCTCTCCCCAAAGATAAATTCTACTAATTCCTGAAATGGTTTGTAAACGCTCTTTAAAGAGGTTGATTCCAATGTCTGTTAGCTCCAAAAGACTTCTACTGTCTGATTGAACAGTTAAAGAAAATATTGTTTCCGCATCAGCATCTGATTTTGCAACGATGGGAGGGTCTGCATCATCTGGCAACATTCTAATGGCTCCAGAAACCTTATCACGGATATCATTGGCTGCGTTGTCCAAATTCAAATCCAAGTTGAATTCCACAGTAATTGTACTACGCCCATCCGAACTCACAGAAGTCATCGTACGAATACCTTGAACTTGATTTACTGCCTCCTCAAGTGGTTCAGTAATTTGAGACTCGATAATATCGGCGTTCGCACCAGGATAATTGGTTGTTACCGTAATAATTGGTGGATCTACTGAAGGGAACTCTCGCACTCCTAAAGAATAAAATCCAATTGCACCGAATATGATAATAACAATGGACATAACCATTGCCAATACTGGACGGTTTATACTTAATGAAGAAATACTCATTTAATTTCGTTTTTCGCTTTGATTGACATTCCAACTCTCATTCCTAAAAGGCCTGAAAGAACAATTGTATCGTTAGGCTTAACATCTCCAAAAATTTGAACTTTTGTACTTGAGCGGTTACCGATATTAACTTTTCGTTGAACGGCTTTTCCGTTTTCGAAGGCCCAAACAACTTGACCGTCAATTACAGAAACAATAGCCGAAGTTGGAACGCTAATGCTATTTGGTGTTTCACCTAAATTATAATCTATGTTTACAAATCCTCCGGCAACAATGTTTTTACTGTCATCAATTTTTGCTCTCACATTTAACATCTGAGTGTTTTGATTAATTACAGGACTCATTGCATAAACTGTTGCGCTAACAGGAGTCGGATTTAAGGAGTCTGAAGGAGCTCTTAATGTTACTTTTTGTCCACTTGCAACTTTGTGAGCATAACGCTGTGCAATGGAAAAATCAACTTTCAATTGATCTGTTTGTGCTAAAACTGTGATTAAGTCATTTGTTGTAATAAAAGCACCTTCGCTAATTTCTCTCAGACCAACTGTGCCTTCGAAAGGTGCTGTAATCCTTCCTTTTGCAATTTGAACATCCAAAGATTGTATTTGTGCTTTCAGAGAATTCACACGCGATTCAGATTGCTCCAAAGCCTCTTGTGTTCCTGCTTCACTTGCCAAAAGTGTTTGCTTTCGTGCCTTGTCTTTCTTTGCTAATTCTAAATCAACTGTCAATTTGTTTCTTTCTGCTTGAAGAATATCTGTATCAACAGTTAGAAGCAATTGCCCTTTTTTCACATGGTTTCCTTCTTTGAAGTGAATGCTTTTCACTCTGCCATTGACCTCACTATATACTTGAACTTGTTCAAAAGGCATAGTTTTCCCAGAAACGGTAATTATTTCTTCAAAAGATTCTGGCACGGCAATGTAATAATCAACATTGGTATAGTCGATTTCACCGTTATTGGTGTTTAAACCCGGATCTTCACTGCATGAAAATGCAAGAAATAAGGGAAGTGAAAAAAGAAGCGATTTTATTTTCATTATCTATTTATTTAATTTTTTGTAATCTAAAACAATCCTTTCACCTTCTATAGGCCCCATCTTATTGGCCAATTTTGTTATTTCAGATAAAACGAGTGACTTGTTTTCTGTCTTAATTGCTGAGGTGAATTCTTGATCAGTCTCAATTAATGCGTTTTCTATTGCTGGAAGGTATTTCTCTCCATATTCTGTAACATGAAGTAAAAAAGACCTCCTATCATTTGGATGTTGAATACGTTCTATAAAGTTTTTCTCATTTAAGTACTTTATAATTCGAACAACCAAAACTTTGTCAGTTTGTAGAATATCTGCCAACATTTTAGAGGTAATCTTTCGATTGTTTTTAGAAATTACCCAGAAAGCAAAGAAATAACGATCAATAGGCAAACTATTAAGTTTCGAGCCTAAGATACTTATATACTGTTTTGTTAGAATAGCGAAAATTTTCCCAAGAGGGGTTATTTGTTCCATAACTTCAGGCATTGGAATACTTCAATTTAAAAAAGGTTTACAAAGTTAACCAACTTAACATACAGATTATAGAATTGTTTATAAAAGTTCTAAATAAAGTGTTAATTGATTAATAACTTAAGTTTCGAAGTTAACTTTAAGAGGATGTAAACTGTTTTGTAAAATGTAAAAACTTATTAATGAGGACATCCCCCTTTGGAGGGGGACAAGGGGGAGGACATTTAAGTGTAATTTATTAATTTTATCTTTAATCCTATTTAATAGTTTTAGTGATATCCCTCAAAATTAAGCGTTTAGAAATCAAAGAACTGAATTTAACTCCGAAACTTCAGTTAATAATAGAATTCCCTCTTTTCTGTTTGACTTGATATTTCTTCTAACTTTACCCAAAATCAATAAAAATGAAGCGTTTATTTTCTTTTCTTTTAATTACCCTGTCGTTTCTTATTTCTTTTGAAGGAAAGGCATGGGGAATGTTGGGTCACCGTGTTGTTGGAGAGGTGGCAAGTAAACATTTGAATGAGTCAACAAAGATTAAAATTCAAAGCATTCTAGGAAATCAAACCCTGGCCGAAGTGAGCAATTGGATGGATGATATTAAATCAGATAAAAAATATGATTCACTAAAACCATGGCATTATGTTACTATTCCCGATGGGATGAAATACCATGAAACAAATATTAATCCAAAAGGAGATGTGATTTCGGGGATTAACTTTGTTGTGGAACAACTCAAAAAAGTAGATTTAGATCCGAAATTAGAAAAGGAATACCTAATGATTTTGATCCATTTAGTGGGAGATATTCACCAACCTTTACACGTAGGAAATGGTAAAGATGTGGGAGGGAATACGGTTAAAGTAACGTGGTTTGGTGAAAACTCTAATCTTCATAGGGTTTGGGACAGTGATATTATTGATGGGAAATTATACAGTTATACCGAATTAACAGCCATTATAAACCATCCAACAAACGAAGATATTGTAAAATGGCAAACAGATAGCGTTGAAGATTGGGCACACCAATGCATGGATTTCCGTGATGGGATTTATGATTTTAAAAGCGGTTATAGTTGGGAATACAAATACCAATATGCACACTGGCAAACAGTAAAAGATCAATTGTTAAAAGGTGGAGTGAGATTGGCTGGAGTGTTAAACGACATCTATGGATAGTTTTATATTTATTAATGATTAGTTAAACTGTCATTCATCATTCATAATTATTCACTCTTGCCCTCTTTCTCGAACCACAAAAACCCACTCCAATGTTGGATGAGGTTCAATGCTAATGTCTAAAACCTGTAAATTGTTTAGGTTTTTTCGCCAAACTTTATAGGAAGAATGTTTTATGGGTTTGCTTTCAGACAAGAAGGTGCTCTCTTCAAAAGCAGAAAATGCACTTTTGTTTTTTGTTGCGAAAAGAAAAGATTTATTCTCATAATCATTAGAATAGGGAAGGAAAGTTAAAGATGTATCCATCTCACTAATTTGAAATCCTAAACTATCTATTATAGGAATAGATAAATTACTCCAATGTTGAATTTGAATAAAGAAATGAGCAATCAAATCTTCTTGTGATAAGATTTCTTCTTGAGGGATTTCTGATTTACTTCGAATACTTTCACATGAGGTCAGCGTAATAAATAATAGACTAAGAATAAATAATGTCACCTTCTTCAACCAAATCATCACCCTTCATTTTTAGGAATAACTGAATCAACGCCACAACGTCTTTTTCGCAATATACTTTTATTCTTTCGAGATCATTCTCTTCAAAGTAAACTCTTGCGACATCAGCTCCTGAAATATCATCCTTTGGTGTTGGGATTTTAAAAATGTGACACAATAATGGGAGGGAGGTATAATGTTTGTAATCTCCGAATTTCCATAATTCTAAAGTGTCTAAATGATTTACTTCCCAAGGTTTTTTACCCGCTATATCTAAAGCCAATGGAAGCTTGATTCCATGGATTAACATCCGACGAGCGATGTAAGGAAAATCGAATTCTTTAGCGTTGTGACCACAAAGTAGGTGGTAAGGGCTATTGTAATGGTCATTTAAAAGACTTCCGAATTGTTTCAATAAGGTTTCTTCGTCGTCATGGTAAAATGACTTTAATCTAATCTCTCGACCAGTTCTTGTTTGATGTGTATATCCTACAGAAATACAAACGATTTTACCAAATTCTGCGAGAATTCCGCCACGTTCACCGTATATTTCTTCTACTGTCTTACCGTCTTTTTGTTGAAAGCGAGTTTTTTGGTTAAATAACTCAGCCGTAGTTTCATCCAAGTCCTTATAGTCGTAAGTCTGTGGTACTGTTTCTATATCAAGAAATAGTATTTTTTCTAGGTTAATTTTGTCAAGCATCTTTTTTAGTTTTAAATAAATATAGGAAAATATAAATACTATTTCAAATTTCTCCTCCTCCTTTTTGATTGCCCAACCACACAACTGTAATCCTACTATTAATAAAAGCAAAGATTTTATTAATAGTAGGATCTCTTCTTTTCATCGCTTTACTGGTAAACATCCCGATAAGCATTTTACTTTATTAATATACGAAATGTTTGTTGCTTTAATCGAAATCTCAAGCGGTAAGCTGCTTTTAATCAGGATTATTTATTGTATTTTGATTAACGTCAAAGCTGTTAATAATATAGAATATTGATATCACATTTCATTTTATACTCTAGCTTTATTTAAATTATTATTTAAATATCATTAATCATTATGAAAAAGGTATTATTTGTTGGAATGGTATTCGGAGCATTAGCATTAACTTCATGTAAAAAGGATTACAAATGCACATATGGAACTGGAGATACTAAAGTTGTTAAGGAATTTAATAATTTAACCAAAGACCAGGCAGACGAGGAAAAGAAAAATTGTGAAACAGGATTGGTTACAGGGGTATGGGAATTAGATTTGTAGAGGAATAAGATTTAAAAGTAGGTGTCTCAAAAGTCATTTTTGAGACACCTAACATTTCGTATTACAAAATGACTTTTAAGACAGTTACATTATTTTTGTTAAATTACTCAATAGTAGTTTCATCCAAGTCCTTATTGTCGTTAGTCTGTGGCACTGTTTCTATATCAAGAAATAGTATTTTTTCTAGGTTTACTTTATCGAGCATCTGAAATTCTTTTAATCTAAGTTAATATAAAAAGTAAAAAAAGAAGGTTTTGTGCAGGTGAATTTTTTAAACATCCAACCTAAGCAGTTTTAGTCACAAAGATTAAATATAGAAACGAAGGATAGAAATGTCCTGCGTTTGGTTATCAATCTTAGACTGAAATTAAAAGTAGTGATAAATCCATTTGAATTGATGCTAAGTGTTTGATAAACAATCGTAATTTCTTCTAAAAAACCACCATTACCACATGAAAACTGACTTTAAAAGAACCTATTTACATGTGTTTTTTACTTAAAATTCAAATTATAAGAATATTTTCTCAAGTTTAATAACTAACATAAGTGATTAAAAATAAGCAACTTGATGTTTAAATAATTGTTAAAACTTTAATTCATTCAAAATTTGTTAATAGATTAAATAAAATTTAATAGATTTGTCGTTAATTAATTATTTACTAAATATACAACTATTGTTATGAAAAAAGTATTATTTGTTGGAATGGTATTCGGAGCATTGGCTTTGACTTCATGTAAAAAAGATTACACTTGTACGCAAAAAATTCCTGCGATTGGACCAATTCCAGCACAGGAAGTAGTTACAGATTTTAACGATCTTAACAAGTCAGATGCAGATGATGCAGAAAAAGCATGTAAATCAATTGGTGGAACTTGGGCTTCTAAATAATCCCATTCAAACCAAAAAAATTAAGGAACTCATTTGAGTTCCTTTTTTATTGTTTACTATTTAAATTATTTCTATAATTGGCCTTTATTTGAAAAATAAATACGTAAAATTTGAATAAACAATTTTATTATTAACTTAAAAGTTTAACCATTATGAAAAAAGTATTATTTGTTGGTATGGTGTTCGGAGCATTGGCTTTGACTTCATGTAAAAAAGATTACACTTGTACATTTAAAACTCCTGCTATTGATATGGGGGGAATAACTTTTCCTGCGCAAGAAATCACAACTGATCACAATGATGTAAAGAAATCAGATGCTAAAGATCTGGAGAAAGAATGTAAGGGTGCTGGTGGAACTTGGGCTTCTAAATAATCCCATTTTAACCTTAAAAAATCAAGGAGCTCTTTTGAGTTCCTTTTTTTATGCCTTTTATCCTCAAAAAATAAATTATTTTGAAGAAAATATATTTTATTGCCTTAACATTGATTGGCCTAACTTCGTGCAAGAAGGACTATGTGTGCTCTTTGGAAAACACTAGGCTTATTGGAAATCCAATTGAATATAATGATTTGGGTAGGTCTGAGGCGAAAGGAGCTAAAAGTCATGTTTAAGTTTTGGTGGGATTTAGATAAAAATAAGGAGTTGAGTAAATGAGTTATTGTAATTGATTATTCCAGTGTAAAGAAATGCATGTTATAATTTTTTTCTTTTGATATTATTTCCGAACTTAATGTCAAACTTAATGTCAAACTTAAATCAAAATATCATGACCACTAAAGAATTAGGAGACTTAGGAGAGCAAATAGCACTTCGGTTTTTAAGAAAAAACGGATTTCACATTGTAGATACAAACTACAGATTTAACAGGAATGAAATCGATATCATTTACACCTTGCCTGAGAAAGTTGTGTTTGTTGAAGTCAAGACCAGACAAACAGCTGAGATTGGGCCGCCATGGAAATCGGTAACCCGGCACAAGCAAAATCAAATCATAAAATGCGCACATCAATATATTGTTTCTAAAGACCTGGATACTGAAGCACAATTTGATATTATTTCAATTGTCCACAACTCACACGGAACATTTTTAGAACATATTAAGGATGCTTTTTACCCACGCTTGTGAAATGAGATGTTTTGTAAAACGGATACTAAATTTCAATGAATTGAGGAAAATGAAAGGAGAAAAGAGAGATACTTGACTAGTTTTTTATAAAATTAACCGCCAAAAACACAGCTCCAAATCAACAATTTATCATCCGATCCCAATCTGATTATCATTTATCACTAATAAATCCTAATTAAAAAAGTAGGCTCTATATGGATTTGTGTGGGTGCAATTAAATAATGAATTTATATCACTTTCATTTACATTAAAAAGTCACGACTAGTTATAAATTATATTCGTAATCAACATATCCATCATAAAAAGAAGACTTATAAAGAAGAGTATCTTGCGTTTTTAAAGAAATACAAAGTTGATTATGATGAAAGGTATTTATGGGATTGAAATTAGGATCACTTTGAGATAATAGATATTCCTTTTCGAATTAAATCGACCGTCAGCCGACGGACTTTTTTCAATATACCCACACAGAATCATATAGAACCAGAAAGCACAACTCATTCTCAAGCCTTAAACCCTAATTTTTCATTTTTCACTTTTCATTTATCAATAATCAATAATCAATTGTCTTTCTCTATCTTTGCACTATAATTAATAGAATATGAGTAAGAATAGTGGAGAAAATCCAAAAAGCAAGGAGAACCGTGGTAAAGGGAAGTCTAGATATGACGGCAAACCGAGTAAATATTTATCGAAAGGTAATGTAAAAGGGAAAGTATCTGCTGGTGCAGCTGGTTTACCGAAAAGAAGTCGTACAGGGCAGGGAGAGCCTTTGCCGAAGTTTGATGATAAAGTAAGATTAAATAAGTTTTTGTCCAATGCAGGAATTTGTTCTCGTAGAGAAGCAGATACTTTAATTGAATCAGGTACTGTTAGTGTTAATGGTGTTGTAATTACAGAGTTGGGGTATAAAGTGAATCCGACAGATACTGTTCGTTACGACGGTGCGGCAATAAAACGTGATATAAAAAGATATGTTTTGGTGAATAAGCCAAAAGATTTTGGTGTGAGATATACCGATGATCCAGCAAAGAAATCTGTTTACAATTTAATCCATAAAGCCAGTAGAGAAATGTTACATCCTGTAGGGAAAATGGACAGAACTGCTTGTGGCTTGATCTTGTACACAAATGATGCTGACATGGAGAAGAAGTTAACCCATCCAAAATTCAAAGTCTCTCAAATTTACCATGTGGTATTGAAAACTATCATGTCTGAGGAGGATTTGGAGAAACTAACCAAAGGATTATTTGTTGATGACATGATGTTTAGCGCTGAAGAGGCGAGTTTCATCAATGGGAAAGGACATAATGAAATTGGAATTAAAATCTTTTCAAATAAAAGCAATAGAGTAAAGTTAATGATGGGTAAGTTAGGATATGAAATTGTCAAACTTGACCGTGTTGAATATGCTGGATTAGATAAAAAAGATTTGCCACGTGGGCAATTTAGACACTTAACAGAAAAAGAGGTTTCCTTTTTAAAAATGAGTTAGATGAAGCAGTTAATATTACTTTTCGGTGTTTTGTATTTAATCGTTTCATGTGAGACGACACCAGCTAAAAAGCAAATTGATGGAAATGCTTATGCTGAGTATTTTTATCCAACAGATAGCCTTGTGCCGTATGTTTATGTATTTCAAAATGTAAATCAACCTCTAGACGAGAAAGTTCTTCGAATTTATCGTGCTGAATCGGCATCCGACACCTCTTTAATAGTTGAGTTTTATAATTCCGATCTTAAGATTACTGAGGGGTATACGCACAACTTAAATGATGGATTCAAGGTTGAAGACCACATGATTGTGGATGGTGATGGATTAAAAAGACAAGCTAAATTGAGCGCAACTGACTTTTTCCCAAAGAACAAAGATGATAAAACACAGTTTCTTTCAGATTTCCCTTCGCACTTGGACTCTCTAACAATGATTTATCAGTCTAAACGACGTGTGTTGGAAGAAAACAAAACGGTAAGCGTTTTAGGAAAAGATGTTCCAGCGCTTATTATAGAAGATTCTGTAAAGATTTTGTTTGTTAACCCATATACAAAAGAAAGCAGTGGAAGAAGTGTGATGATTACCAGAACTTTTGCTAAAGGTTATGGAATGGTGCGCTGGTCTGCAAATAATGATGAAATTGTTTTCGATTTAGTGAAGATTCTGACCAACAGATGGTGGGAGGAAGTTGCACTAGAACCGCAGATTAGACCATAAAACAGCTTGTATTTTGGTGGAACATTTACCGCCTAATCTTATAGGCATAAAATTTGTAGTTGGTTGAAGGAACGAATAGAAAACAATGAATTATATAATTACATCTATCTTAAGTTTATTTTTTGCCCTAAGCTCAATTTTAACCATTCCTTACGAGGAAGTTGAAAGTGCGTTTACTCAGGGAAATGCAAGCAAAATAATGAATTTAGGGACCACCAAAATGCTTATTTCAATTGAAGGAAATGAGGGGGTCTACAGTAAATCACAAGGAACTCAAGTTTTAAATAACTTTTTTAAGAATAATCCACCCAAGTCCTTCTCCTTTGGATTTAAAGGGAAGGACAGTGGTGCCTCTACCTTTGCAATGGGCGAATACCATTCAAGGAGCGTTTATCGGGTGAGTATTAAGTTTAAAAAAGTGAGTGCTCAGCATCAGATTGAGTCGATATCAATTACCCCTCAGAAATGAAAATTAAGTTGATTTACGTCGGGAAAACTGGTAAGAAATTCCTCGAAGATGGCGAAAAAGAATACACCAAAAGATTAAAACGCTACGTTCCTTTTGAAACTCTTGAGTTGGCAGATATTAAAAATGCCAAAAACCGCTCTGAAGACGAAATCAAAAATTTAGAAGCAGAATCTATCCTGAAAAATATCAAAGCAAATGATGTTGTGATTCTGCTTGATGAAAAAGGAAAAGAAATGACTTCAGTGAAGTTTTCTAAATACATTCAAAAACAATTCAATTCAGGAAGTCAAGGCTTGGTATTCGTCATAGGAGGACCTTATGGCTTTAGCGATTCTGTATATGAAAGAGCTAATGATCAACTCGCATTAAGCAAACTTACCTTCTCTCACCAAATGATTCGCATGTTCTTTATTGAACAGCTGTACAGAGCTTTGACGATTTTGAAGGGGGAACCTTATCATCATGAATAAATCAATTTTTAATCTATAAAGTACTTTGCTAATAGATTTAAAAAATATATTAATATCTACTGATTAAAACGTGAGGTCTCTCGCAAATGGTACTTTACAATAAATTGCCAACCCACACAACTGTCATACTCCTATTATTAAAATCTCTTCTTTTCATCGCCATACTGGTAAGCATCCCGTTAAGCATTCAGTTTTAATTCCTCAAATTCGTAATTATCCCATTCATCATTCGATATCGAAACATAATTATCTAAAGTAGCTGATGCTATCCAAACTCATTTCCCATTTCCCAAGGTTATTTATAAAGGGTTCTTGGGTTACATAATGGATTTGAGATACTGAGTTTCCGAATTGGATTCCTTTGGTTGATTTGTTGTATTTGACTTTGCCTGTTTGAAAAAATAAGCATCCTTCAAATGGAGTGTCTTTGTCGCAGGCTACTCCAAATCCGCTGTCTTTTCCATCTATATTGAGATAGTTGCGGATAGAATCTCCTTTGGTGGGCGAGTAATAGACTTTGGTCTGCCATTCGCCTTTGAAGTCTTCATTGTATTTCTCTATGTTTTTTACATTACAAGAGAACAGGAGTAAAAGCAATGTTCCTGATACGAATAAAGAGATCTGTTTTTTCATTTCAAGCGAATTTGAATAATTTATAAAAATAAAGATATAAAAAAATGCCATCCGAAAAATCGGACAGCATTTAAAATAATTTTATTTCTTGTTGCTTACGCTACTGTTTCCTCAAGTGGAGTAACAGATACATAAGAACGGTTATCTTTCTTTTTCTTGAATTCAACAACTCCTGTTGTTAATGCAAACAAGGTGTGGTCTTTACCAATCCCAACGTTTACACCTGGGTGGTGTTTAGTACCTCTTTGACGAACAATAATATTACCTGCTACTGCAGCTTGTCCACCAAATATTTTTACACCAAGGCGTTTACTTTCCGATTCACGACCGTTTTTCGAACTTCCGACTCCTTTTTTATGTGCCATTTTATTTAGTTTTTTTCAATTGAAGAATAAAATTCGTCAATCTTTAGTTTATGCTTTAATTCCTGTAATTGTCAATTCTGTGAATTGTTGACGGTGACCATTTTGTTTCTGGTAACCTTTTCTTCTCTTCTTTTTGAAGACAATTACTTTATTTCCTTTCAGGTGACGTTCTACTGTTGCAGAAACTGTTACACCATCTATAGCTGGGGCGCCAACGTTAATTTTCCCTTTGTCATCCGTTAGTAAAACACGGTCGAAGTCGATTTTGTCTCCTTCTTTAGCGTCTAAACGGTGAACAAACAAACGTTGATCTTTTTCAACTTTGAATTGTTGCCCTGCTATCTCTACAATTGCGTACATAGCTAATCTAATTAATTATTAATATTCTATAAAATTCGGACTGCAAATGTAATGATTTATTTAATAATACCATAAACCTTTGGTCTTTTTTACAATTTGTTTTTTATCCTATTGGCTGTAAATATACCCAATAAGATAATTAGCATAGCAATTATTTGAATCCAACTCAATGTTTCACCATCGAAAAAGCCTATTATGACTGCAACAATTGGAATTAAGTAAGTAACGCTGCTCGCAAATAAAGCGGAGGTTTTACTGATGAGATAGTTGAATAAAATCAAAGAAAGAGCTGTTCCCACTAAAGCTAAAATGGAAATATAAACAAGTGCTTTGTTGGCATGAGGGTTTTCTATTATGGTTGTTGGTGTGTCAAAATAGAAAAACAATAGGACCGCTGGAAGAAATGCAAATACAAAAGCGACTGAAGTAACCTTCAAAGGTGGTAAGTGACTCAAGTTGTAACGCATCGTGTTTGTGCTTAATGCATAACAAACTGTTGCGAAAACAATAGCTAAAACATGCAAGTAAGTTCCAGATGTGTCCACGGTAGAAACCCCATTGACCAGAGCAATAATTCCTATAGCGCCGATGAGCACACCTATGACTTGCATTTGTAATAATTTTTGACGAAAGAATAGCGCGCCAATAAGTAAAGTGAAAATCGGAGTGGTGCTGTTTAACATTCCCGCATATCCAGAACTAATTCCTGTTTCGGCATAGGTGAACAAAAAGGCAGGGATAAAACTTCCAGCCAATGAAACAACTGCTAAACTTATTCCAATTTTATAAGTGGTAATGATTTTTAATGAGCGCAAACCCATTGGAAGTAAGACTGTAGAAGCAAATAGCATTCGCATTGAGCCAACTTGGTTACTGCTAAATATTAGATCTCCAGTTCCTTTATCAATCATTCCTCTTTTCATAAGAATAAAAGAGCTTCCCCATACAATTGATAGTAAAATGAGGATTCCGGAGTACTTTATGTTTGCTCTCATCGTGCAAAAATAGTAGATGATTTCGAACTATTACTCAATTGCTTTGTTCAATATTAAATCTTTGTCTATTTTTGACTAAATTTGTTATTTATGAAGCGCGCATTATTATTAACATTTCTACTTGTTTTACTCATGGGATGCGAATCCAAAGAAGTATCCGTTCTAGAAATAGAAAGTGAAAAAAGCATCACTCCAACTCATATGGCTACTTTTGAAGTAGAAGGAATGATGTGTCAAAAAGGATGCGGAGCTGCAATCAGAAAAGGTCTTTATGATACGGGGGGTGTTTCTGAAGTGGAAGTTACTTTCGATGAAGAAAATCCTATTAACGAAATAAAAGTGTTTTTTGATATTAATAAAACCTCAACTCAAAAAATGATTATGGTTATTGGAAGTTTGGCTGATAATCGGTATTCAGCAAAGTTGAAAAAAGTAACAGAATCTACGCTTTCTCCTTTGAAAGTGATTAGTGATGAAAAATCTTCAAATCATAAAATGAATACTATTTCTAGTAGAGAAGTTTCAACTAAGAGTTTTACTTTTCCGAATCTTACGAAGTTGCTGAATGGTTTAATTAATTAGGAAATTTTCATTCTTCTTTTCTTGCCTTTTCTGTTTTGATTTAATACATTCAAAACATGAAAATAATTAATCCATACAACGGTGAAGTGATTGATGAAATCACCTTACTTAATAAATCGCAAGTGTTCGAAAAGCTAAGTAAAGCTGTCCTTGCGAAATCAAAAATGCGACAACTCTCTTCAGGAGATAAATCCAATATTTTACATGCTATCATCGATGGAATTAAATTGAATTTCGAGGAATTCGTAACAACCATCGTTAAGGAAAGTGGCAAGCCTTATCGCTATGCAAAAGGCGAAGTGAATAGAACTATTCAAACTTTTACAATTGCTGCTGAAGAATGTAAACGTTTGCCACATGAACTGATTGATCTTGATTCCACAGAAAATGGCAGAAATCTACAAGGTGAAGTAATCTATTTCCCACGTGGTGTTGTTTTTGGAATCTCGCCTTTCAATTTCCCGCTAAACTTAGCGGTACACAAAATAGCTCCAGCAATAGCCGCGGGTTGTCCAATTCTTTTAAAACCCTCTAGTAAAACGCCTTTAACAATGGTGTTATTAGATAAAGTGATCCAAGAAACTGCTTTGCCAAAAGGCGGATTCCAATTGATACATTGCTCTCGTGAAATTGGAAATGAACTCCTATCGCATAAAGATGTCGATGTACTTTCCTTTACGGGGTCACCTGATGTTGGGTGGAAAATGAAGGAGCAAGCAGGAAAGAAGCAAACTGTTTTGGAATTGGGCGGAAATGCGGCTGCAATTGTTGCACAAGATGCAAACTTGAGAATAGCTGTTGATGAATTGCTAATTGGTGGATTTGCTTATTCTGGTCAAGTGTGTATTCATACGCAAAGAATTTATGTCCACGAATCTTTAATGGATGAGTTTATTAGTCTCTATATCGCTGGAGTTGAACAATTGGAAATTGGCGACCCTATGGATGAAGCAACAGAGTTTGGTGTAATGATAGACGAAACGAATGCAAAGCGTGTGGAAACCTGGGTAAACGAAGCTTTAGGGGCTGGTGCAGAATGTTTAGTCGGTGGGAGTAGAGTCAATTCATTTTATGCTCCAACTGTTTTAACTAATGTTCCAAAAGGTCAAAAAGTAAGAGACGAAGAAGTTTTTGGACCTGTCGTAATTGTAGAATCCTTTTCAGCAATTGATGATGCTATTTCAGAAGTAAACGATTGCCGTTGGGGACTTCAAGCAGCGATTTTCACCGACAGTATCCAAATTAGAAATCAAGCTTTTAATGAACTAAATGTTGGAGGAGTAATCCATAATAAATCAACATCATTCAGGGTAGACGATATGCCTTACGGAGGAATAAAAGATTCTGGTTTCGGCAGAGAGGGGGTGCGTTATACCATGCTGGATTTTTTAGAACCAAAATTGTTGGTGAGAAAAAAATAGTCAATTGCGTTCCGATAGCTAGCGGAATATCAATTATCAATTAACAAAAACGCCGTTTAGAATTTCCTAAACGGCGTTTTTGTTAACAATTGCTTTGGTTTTTATTTCAGAATTACATTCGTAAACCTATTTTTATTTTTTCCTCTTGAGTACAGGATAATATCATTTTGTTTTCCTACTGGGCTTGCAGCTGGAATTAAATGAACTTTAGATTTTCTATCGCCAAACAATGGTGTTTTTGATGCGTTTCCGTCTTCTTCAAATTTCACCAAAACCACTTTTGATTTTTTTAAGTTTAGGTTTTTTATATTCTCATTCAAAATCTGACTAGCGTTGTCATTGTTATCATTGAAGATGATATTTAAAGAGTTGTCTTTATTAATTCCAGTTACAATACCAGAATAAGTACCTCCGTCATTTGTTGAATATTGTTTTTTAGGAACTCTGGAGTACCAATCCACTGTATTGTCTTTTAAAACGCTAATTACCATAAGGTCATCAAAATGATAATGGTGTGTTGTTCTTGTATTTCCTTGTGAATCTGTTGTAGTTGTAATAGTATGCAGATAATATTCAGCTACCATATAGAAACCACCTCCTTTTTTCATTACGATATCTCTAACTTTGTAATGGTAAAGTCTTTCGTAAGGATTTTTCTTTGCATCCCTAGATCTTTTGCGTTCTTTTTTACGTACTTGTCTGTCTGTTAAGAATTGATTTAAGTATTCATCTGTAAACTCTTGAGAACTCACATTGCTAATTTCTCTTGTTTTTACATCAATTGTAAACACAAAAATCCCTCTCGTTGAATTCCCTTTCGAGTCTGAATAAAATCCTGCACATTGAAGTCTTCCAAGGTCATCAGTTTTCATTCGGATTTGACTAATAAATCCAGCATCATCATTCAAAAAGTTGATTACATATTCTTGAACATCACTTTCCCCTTTGTAGAGTGTAAATACGCGTGCTTCTGTTTCAACTGATGTTCTGAATATTGTATTTCTTCTTGTTTCTTCAATTGCAACTGAAGAAAGCATGTGCAAGTTTCCTTGAAGATCTAAATGCGTACTATTTATAGAGAAATCACGCTCTTTAAATGGGAAGTCTATCTTAATATTGTCAATCTCTTTAAAGTCTTGATCTATAATTAAAAAGTGTCTTGACGCCATTTGTTCCTTGTCAATAAAAGGAGGTGTTGTTTCAATCATGAAGCTTGTAGAGTCAGCCGAAATAGAAATATCAAAACTGTTTACTCTATTTCTTTTCTCTGTTTCAAATTGAACAAGTTCAAATATATCGGAATCAAAACTTCCATTTCTAGAAAGAATGGTTCCATAGGCCGTGTTGACTTTATTTCTTTTGTCATACTTCTGCATGAAGAGATAAATCTTACCATTCAAATATCTCATTTGAGAGAAGTTAAGATCTTTATCTGGAAAGTCTAATTCATTTCGACTTACAAAATTCATTTTTTTGTCGAATATTTCCAAGTAATATTTCGAACTTCCAATCAATTTGAATTGGGTCTTTAATATGATTACTCCGTCATCTGCATGATGCGCAGAAATAATACGTTCTTTTTTATAAGCTTTTGCATCGTTACCAATATGGATTTCGATTTCTTGAGCATTAGTAGAAAAAGTGAAAGCAAAAATGACCAGTAGCAGAGTTAGTTTCTGAAGAATGTTATTCATTTTATAAATTTTAAGTTGTGTTTAAAGATAAAAAAGGGTCTAAAAAACATATCCGATTTTTAAACCAAAGTGGATTCTTGGACGTGTATTTCTTTTGTTTGTGTTGACTGTTTTTGTGTTGTAGTCGTACATTGTTTCAGTTGGAGTATTCATTCCAACTCCAAAATGCCAATCGAAGATTAAGTTGTTGTCATAGAAAAAAGAATATCCTAAATTGATTCTTGGCATAACATAAGATCTTTTTTCATCAAAAGTTGCTAGAATAATAGGTTCGTATGGATAATTAACGTTGTAATCTTCTATATCTCTGCTCCAGTTGTATTTTCTGAATTTTAATTCAGGCGAAACATAAAAGTCTTCTAAAGCTGCAATTGGATAAAAACGAATTGCAGCAGAAAAACTGTATCCATATCTTGCATCAACATTATTGTCAAATGGAGAGGAACTGAAATCAGAGAAGATAGAACCATAATAGTCTCCAAAAGTAACTCCAGCACTAACTTCAGCTGTGAAATAGTCGTTTAAAACTCTTTCATAATAAATAGGGAAGTCTCCAGCTGCCAATTCAAATATGCTTACTTTGACAACGTTTTTCTCTAATTCCTTGCCTTCTTTGGAGGAGTTTTTCTCAGATTCGAATGTAATTACCCTTGGCTGGGCAAATGCTAAACCGGACGATATTGTAAAAACAATTAATAATAGTGCTCTCAAATTCTTATTTTTTAGCAAAAGAACTAAAAAAAGTGACTAATGAAGAATCTTTTAGGAAGAATCTTTATTATTTTCTCTAAAAACTACAGTTCAATTTAAAGACTAATCTGCTGAACCCATTTGTTGTCAGGGCTGCTGGGTTAAGAATTAACAATGTCTGTAAAGTTTTTATTATGCTTGATAGAAAACTAAAAAACGTAACCAATTTTCACCACACCATTTACGCGAGGCATAGCATTGAGTTTGTGTTTTTCCACCTTATAAGTTTTAGGATTAAATAATATTTCTGTTTTAGTATTAATTCCTATCCCCAGGTGAAGGTCTAAAGTGAGATTGTCAATTAAATAAAATACATATCCGAAGGTAACGCGTGGCATTGAGTGGTTTCTACCTTCATCAACTTGTAAGGGAATACCTTGGTTCGAGGTGGAATAATCTATAACTTCTCGTTCCCATTTGTATTTTCTGTACTTGTATTCTAGCGCAACATAAAAGTCTTCAAAAACTTCATAAGGATAAAAGCGTACACCTCCGAATAGGCTAATTCCCATTTTGTTTTCAGGTGAAATTGGTGAATAAGATGTATTGGTGACGATATTTCCCCACTCATCTCCAAATGTAACTCCTAGTCCCACTTCGGCACTTAATTTATTCAGTAGTGCTTTCTCATAATACAAAGAATAATCTTTAGATAAATATTCTAGAATATGAAGTTTTATAGAATTCGTTTCTGTTATTGGCTCGCTCTCCTTTTGTTTGGAATCGAAAGTCACAACTCTTGGTTGAGCGAAAGTATAAGCGATAAATAGTGTAAAGCAAAGTAGAAGAATTGTTCTCATTGGGAATTGTGTGTTTTCTGTTTAAAGTGTCAAGTTTCTTTTGATAAAATTTCTTGATGCTACAAAGAACGCAAACTTTGGTTAATTACGAATCTTAGAATTACGAATTTTGAATAATTAAACAAATGGATTATCCATTTAAAACGCAATAAGCAATTTCGTTTAAATCTATTTATCTTTGTTGTGAAAAAGATTGATAATAAATAGATTATAAAAGATCCTTACCTTAGAAAAATTAAAATTTCTCCAAGGTTCAGGATGACAGTTTCATAGGGGAGGCAATCAAAAATCAGGGTTTGGAAGTGATGGCGCAGCGTGCCATCACTTCCAAACCCTGATTTTTGCCTCCTAACACTATTAAGCTTGTCATCCTTCGGAAAATAAAAAATATCCATTTTTTATTTTCCGAAGGATCTGTTTTGATTTATTCCAATTGATAACAAGGATGCAATATCCTGATTATCGATACAAAACCATGAAATTGGAAGTGAAGTAAATTTGCTGTTACAATCTGCGAATTAAAGGGGTAGCCCAATTAAACAATAAGCTGTATGCCGTAAGCTATTTACTTTATCTACCATTTAATTCAATCAATTTCTTTTGAATTTAAAGCCTTAAGCTTTCGTAATCAATCTACTTTATAAACCTAAAGTTATCGGAATACGAATCTTTGAACTTTGCGCTTTCGGCAAGCTCACTTCGGCATGCTAGTCAACGGTTTTATTCCTGTTATTGGAGTTATCCCTTTCCCGTGATTGAGCCTTCGACTGTTGTCTTCGACGCTTTTGGCAGGCTCAATCACCGCAGTTAACGAAGGGAAATCCCGCTGACTGATAGCTTGTCGAAAGCAGTGAAAGTATCGAAGGTTAAGGCATTTTAAAAGAAGTAAAAACAAGTTCAAAAACAATTAGACTTTATTTTAGAATGCTCAGTCACCGAAAGTTATTTCTGTCGATTTTGATAATTTGGTCTGCCGAAAACATTGAATAACGAATTTTGAATTTTTCAATCGTTCAATCTTTCAGCGGCTTTAACCCTCATCGCAGTTAATCCTTGAATTCATCAATTCACAATTCCCATTTCCTTAATTGATTCACGAATTCATTTATTCGAGATAAATTGTTTAAATTTGCCCCCATGAAAAAGAGTGAAGACAAGCTAAAAGACGTTATTTCGCATGCGAAAGAGTACGGGTATGTATTTCCATCTTCAGAGATATACGATGGGTTATCGGCAACGTATGATTACGGCCAGCTGGGTGTTGAGTTAAAAAACAACATCAAGAGATATTGGTGGACAGCCATGGTTCAAATGAACGAAGAAATCGTTGGTTTGGATGCAGCAATTTTTATGCACCCAAAAACATGGAAAGCCTCTGGACACACTGAAGCTTTCAATGATCCAATGATCGATAATAAAGATTCTAAAAAACGTTACCGTGCGGATGTTCTTGTAGAAGAATTTATTGAAAAATACCGAGAGAAAATTGCCAAAGACGTTGAAAAAGGTAAAAAGCGTTTTGGTGATGATTTCGACGAGGTTCAATTTTTGGCTACTAATCCAAACGTAAAAAGGAATCAAGATAAAATTGATGAGTTAGAAGCTCAGCTTGAAGTTGTCTTCAAAAGTGGAGATTTATCCAAACTCAAAGGAATGATTGATGAATTGGAAATTGCTTGTCCTGTTTCTGGTTCTAGAAACTGGACTGAAGTTCGTCAATTTAACTTGATGTTCTCCACTGATTTAGGATCTGTTGCGGAAGATGCTTCTAAAATATATTTACGTCCTGAAACAGCTCAAGGAATTTTTGTAAACTTCTTGAATGTTCAGAAAACTGGTAGAATGAAGATTCCTTTTGGAATTGCTCAAATTGGAAAAGCGTTCCGTAATGAAATCGTTGCGCGCCAGTTTATTTTCCGTATGCGTGAGTTCGAACAAATGGAAATGCAGTATTTTGTGCGTCCAGGTGAAGAACTTAAATGGTACGAACACTGGAAAGAAAAAAGAAATAAATGGCACAAAGCATTGGGTCTTGGAGATGAGTTCTACAGAGACCATGACCATATTCAATTAGCACACTATGCAAATGCAGCTTCTGATATCGAGTTTGATTTCCCAATGGGCTTTAAAGAGTTGGAGGGAATTCACTCAAGAACAGATTTTGACCTTAAGGCACACGAAGATCATTCAGGTAGGAAATTGCAGTTCTTTGATCCTGAATTGAAGAAAAGTTATATTCCGTATGTGGTAGAAACTTCTGTTGGATTAGACCGCTTGTTCTTAGCTATCTTTAGTGCTTCATTGAAAAATGAAACTTTAGAAGATGGTTCTGAAAGAGTTGTTTTGTCGCTTCCACCAGCATTGGCTCCTTATAAAGTTGCAGTTATGCCATTGACAAGAAAAGATGGTTTGCCAGAAAAAGCAATGGCGATTATTGATGATCTGAAGTATGATTTCAGTTGCCAATATGATGATAAAGACTCAATAGGAAAACGTTACCGTCGTCAAGATGCGGTTGGAACACCATTCCATGTTACTGTTGACCACCAATCTTTGGAAGACAATACAGTTACGATTCGAGATAGAGATACAATGAAACAAGAGCGTGTTGCTATTGCTGACTTGCATGATATAATCGAAGAGAAGGTGAGCTTAAAGAAATTACTTCAAAAAGGATAAAAGTGAAGTTTCGCTTAACTCCGAGGATAAATTTTGATCATAAACTGGAAGTAAATTAATTATTTTAAAAAGAAAAGCCTCGACAAATTTGTTGAGGCTTTTCTTTTTAAATAGTAGTAGCATTGGCTTTACCTTAATAAAGAGAAACTCCCTGTAATCACCTTTTTTTCTTGACTATGGTCTAAACCAAATTCAATTATATAACCATAAACTCCTTCTGGAACAATCTTTCCGCCGTAAGTTCCGTCCCAACCAACTGCATGGTTATATGATTCGAAAAGAACCTCTCCCCATCTGTTATATACCTTAAGATTGAATTTACTCGGGTCAAAACCTGTAGCAAATATTGGTTGAAAGGTTTGATTTAGCCCATCGTTATTTGGAGTAAAAGCATTCGGGATGAAATAAATTAACTCTTGGAAAACTCTTATCGGAACCTTGGTGCTGTCCACACATCCATATTCTGATGTGGCAACTAACCATACATTATAATTTCTGGTTTTGCTAATATCAAATTCATGAGATGGATTCACTTCATTGCTCAATGGGGAATAGTCTCCAAAATTCCAAGAATAAGACACAGCACCTGTCGTTTTATTGTCAAATTGCACAATTCCTGAACTTAAATTGTCGAGAAATGATGGGGCGGCAGTAAATGAAACATCAGGAGCGTAATCACCTATTATAAATTTCTGTGTTACGTAGGTAGTGTTTCCACAGTCGTCAGTCACACTGTATGTTCTAACTACATTCTCTGGACAAAAACCATTGTCTGAACTGTCATTCACCCATTCTACTAAAGGTGTTCCGCAGTTGTCTGCAGCATCTGTAATTAAGTTTATATCTGCTGGAGGTAAAACCGCCAATTGTAAAGTTGGTAAATTACTCGCTGTAGGTGGGGTGTCGTCGTTAATTATAATTACTTGGGTTTCTGTTGATGTATTTCCACAATCATCAGAGATCGTCCAAGTTCTTGTAATTATTTCTGGACAAGTTTTTCCATTTGAAACCTCAATACCATTTAAAACTCCTGCACCAGCACAGTTATCTGTCCAGCTAAGAGAAACCATAGGAGGTAAATCGGATGGGCATTGTATTGTTAGATTTGCTGGAGCCGCCTCAATAATTGGTGCAATCGTATCAAAAATCGTTATGATTTGAGTTTCTGTAGCTGTATTCCCACAGGTATCTGTTACTGTCCAGGTGCGTGTTAAAATTTCAGGACAAGTTGAGCCACTTGATGTTTCTATACCTTGAGCTATTCCTGCACCAAGACAATTGTCTGTCCAAGCAAGTGAAGTCATCGGAGGAAGGTCTGAATAACAATAAATAAATAAATCAGCAGGTGCCGCTTGCATGAGAGGTGCAACGGTATCATTAATTATAATAATATGTTCCACTTCTATGTAATTAGCGCAAGAATCTGTTACTCTATATGTTCGTGTTAATATCTCAGGACACATATTTCCATTGGAAGTTTCTCCCATATATTGAACAGTAGGATTTGCTGTGTAATCATCTGCTGCGTCAGTAATAATGGAGATACTTGGTGCTGGAACGTCAGCATAACAGCTTACTTTAGTTGTGTCTGGCGCTGATGCCGTTGGAGGTAAATCAACTTTTAATATTGCAGGATAAGAACATGTGAAATCGGAAGCAATCCATCCACAATTTAATCCAGGGTTTAATAAGTTTAGTGATGAAGCTTGGCATACGAAATCAGTTGCGTTGTTGTTGTCAGAGTTTCCGTTACGTGAAAGACTGTATGGAGTTCCGACAGGGCCTTGACATGCAGAGCTACATCCATTTCCTGTCCATGCTGTACCCAACGTTATATTAAATCCATTAATCATTACGTTAAAACCAGCGAGTTGTGCTGCCGTCCAGCCCCATGCAACGAAGTCAACAAGGTTTCCCACATTGTCTACAATGGCTGCCCATCCTGGTTGATTAGGATTCCATAAAATGTTATTTCCCCAATAATTGGGTTGAGATGCTACATCTGATTTGTATAGCATAGAACAAGGAGTAAATGAGGAAGGTAAGTTCCAAAGTATGTTGTTTACGCCATTTATATTGCTGTAGGATGAGCTTAAAGCGACAACCCATCCAGATGTGTTAACTGGTGTGGCGTATAGATTTGATACTTCAATATAGTCTGCAGAAGAAGATCCAGGGAATCCATGTAAACCACATTCAGTAATTAAAATAGAGCCTTGAGTTGTCCCTCCTTGTATTGTTCCCTCTACGTGCACATGAAATGTATCGTTTGCTGTTATCGGTGGAGTAGTGTAGTTTTCGTTCGAAGAAAGTTGATTTCCATTTGAAGGACTGTCCCACCATGACATTGAACCTGCTGCTGCTCCAGAGGCAGAAATGGTTGTAGGAGAGTTATAACAAACTAGGCTATCTATTGCTATTGTAGGAATGTTAATAGCCTCTATGCGAAAGGTGTCAGTAGCAACAACTGTTGGGCAGGTTGAGCATCTTGCATTTACGGTATAGGTGTCTGTAATCGGTGTGTTAATTATAAACTGATTACTATTTGACCAAGCTTGAACTACTGTATTTGTTGATGTTAGTATTTCATACTCATAATTACCTGAGCACTGCCCTGTAACAGTAAAGCTAACAGTATCAGGTGTTCCTTCACAAAAACCAATTGCATGTGCGGAAGGTTCTACCAATGTCGGTCCACATTGAGCTGATGCATAACTTAGCATGCTCATCATAAAAAATAGGGTAATAGTAAATCTAATTGTCTTCATTATTGAGTCATTTTGGAAACGTAATCTATATCCTCTTGAAACATTGAGATGTTTAAATTCAAATCTTTAGCCTTTTGAAGGGCTTCGTTAAAACTAATTATATGCTTTTGTAGATTTGGATCGTTTGAATCACTTTTGTAGATGAGGTTTAACCCTTCATACATGTCATTCAAAATGTACATCGCATCTTCCGAAATTGGCTCGTCGATGTCAAAAGATTGTTGTAATAAGATATCATTTATTGAAAGTTGACATTTTGTAAATGAAGTAGGCTCTTGTTGAGCAAATGATAAAGAACAAATGAATACAAAATAACCGAGGATAATGTTTTTCATAATAAATTAGTAATAATAATAGTAAAGTGAAATCGACAATACATCATATAAAGGACGTTTGGCAAAACTGGGGGTTGCTTTTATTGAACTGAATTAGTTTTTTTTAAGGATTGGTAGTTTGTGAATTCGATAGATCAGATTGTAAAGTTGTGAATCCGATAGCTCTATCAGAATATTAATTCGTAGTTAAATATTTGGTAGGTAATGCCTATGGCCTAAGATTCAAGATTCAGGTTGTCATTGTTGGCTTCGGCGCTTTCGACAGTATTTATCATTAAAGTCAGCGGGGTTTTTCTTCGGTGACTGGGCATTCGAAGGCACAGAAATAGAAGGGTTCCTAATTCCCATAATTCGTATTCCGATGGCTATCGAAACGTAATTATTTCTTTCTCGTCACAAAGTATTTAACAATTTCGAAAATCAACCAAACCCATGGTGCGCCATGCATTAATAGATCAAACCAATCCATTGCTTCCATTCCTTTTGCTCCACCAAGAACCCATTTTATTTTCCCGAAAAGATGAGGTTCTGGAAGGAAGGGTGCTAAACCCAAGGTCAATGAAGCTATTAATGCGAGTGCAATATTGTTTTTCTTTTCCATGATTTTCTTTTCCATGATTTACTTTGTTTTAGATGGTTTTTCTTTGCGGAAAGGGTCTATTAGTTGTTGGAAAAATCCAGGTGCATATTCTTCATCGTTTTCAAATCCAATTTCTATATCACGACCGTCGTAAGGGATGTAATTTGTTCTGAAAATATAATCCCAAATGCTTAATGAAATTCCGTAATTCATTCCATGCGGATGTTCTTCTGGTAATTCTTTTGCGTGGTGCCAAATGTGCATTTTAGGATTGTTTAAAATGTATTTAAATGGGCCATAATCCCATCCTAAATTGGCGTGATTCAAGTGTCCAATCGTAATTGCAAAGGCATAAACAATAAATGCCATTTCTAATTGGAAGCCGAAAAGCATAGACAATGTAATGTATTTAATGGAATTGTAAACGAATGTTTCTCCGAAGTGATAACGCATGTGCGCTGCGAAGCCCATTTCTTTAACAGAATGGTGAACTTTGTGGATTTTCCACAAGAATGGAATGTGGTGTAACATAACATGAACACACCATTGTACGAAATCTGCTATTATAAAGAACAAGAAAAGTTGGATTCCCCAATGCAAATTTGATAAGTCAATTAAATGTCCGCCTTGATATCCTAAAGGAGCTAATAAATTATTGAGAAGCTCTACTGTAACAGATGACAAAGCGATGTAGAGTAATAAATTGAAAATAAAGAAATTGAAAAACATATAGAAAGCATCCAGCCAAAAGTCTTTTCTAAAAGCTTTTTGTTCTTTCCTCCAAGGGGTCAATAACTCTAAACCCCAAACCACCAAAGAGATGATGATCACAAAGTAAAAGAAATTGAAATCACCATCAGGAAAAGGATTCTTAATGGTTTTCCAAAGGTAATTCGCATAGTTTGTATACGTTTTCGAAAATAATTCTAAATATTCTTTCATAGGCTAAAAATAGAATTTTTAATGCTGCAAAAGTACAGTCTTACACTGTGAATTTGTGTAACAGTTGTGACTTTGAAAAGTTTATCTTATTTAATGTATGTTTCCAACCAGCCACTAATTAACCTGAATTCAAAAATTAAATTCTCATTCAATATCTAGCAAAAAAAAGCGACCTACATTGTAGATCGCCTCCTAATTTTGTAAATCCTTGAACGGCGAAGCCCTCATCGCGGTGCAGTGCGATGCGCCTGCCAATGCGAGCTTGTCGAACTGGAGTTAATTCTTGAGTTTTTGAATCTTAAATTAAGTTTCCTAGTTAGCCTTCAATATCGAAATTGCTTTATCTCCAAACACGTTATTGCTTCCATAAGGAGAACCAACACCATCCCATTTTTCCCATTTTTTCAATTCAATATACTGTGGGTTTCTTGCGATTTGTTCAGCTTCTAAACGAATTGCTTCCGCTTTAAAGATTGCAGAAACGATCAAAGATGAATCTCCTCTTGCTTTCTCAATTCTAGCATTTGCTAAATACTCTTGCTCTTTTTGCTTTTCCTTAGCTGTAAGGTTTCTTTGTTTTTGAGTTTCTTTTTCCTCAATTTGAGCTGCAATGTTATCCGGTAGATTAACGTCTGCAATCTCAACATAATTCAAATTCAAAAAATTTCCTTCGAAATCTCTTTCTAAAATCGCTTCAATTTCTCCCTCAAGAGCTTCTCTTTTTGAAGAGTAAACTTGCTCATAAGTATAACGTCCAATAACGTCCTTAATCGCTCCTTTTGCTTTGTCATCAATGAAAGTCGTGTAGTTCTCACGGTGCTTCATGTGCAAATTCGCAACTTTTGAAGGGATAATGTTGTAGTTTACTGAAACTTCAACCGTAACATCCGTTCCGTTGATGTCCATTACTTTTTGAACAAATTGCTTTGACTTGTTTACTACTTCATAAGTAATCATTTTGTTCCAAGGTAGAATGAAATAAGTTCCTTCTACATAAGCATCTTCTTCAGAGATACTTGGAGTGTTGAACGGTTTAAAAACAAAGCCTTGCTCTCCTGGTTCAACATCTACCCACGAATTAAAAAATATTACGAATACGATTAAAGCCACTGCTCCAATTCCTACATACCTAACCATTTGTTTAGTTTCCATACCTGTCTTTTTTACCTTTCCTAACGATGTAATCTATTGTTAAATAAATAACCGCAACTAATGCTATAAGCACCAATATCTTTATAAATGGTGGCGATTTAAACAAGTATCGAATAGAAACATAAATGGAGCCACCAATGATGACGGAACCAAAAATAACTCTAAATATTTGTCTATTTCTAATGTTCATTAATTACAATTAAGTGGTGCAAAGATAGTTTTTTACAATTGATAATTAACAATTAGCGATTGACAATTATAGATTTCCCTTCAATTAAAGATGTTTTCTTTCCATGGAGCAATCTTAATCATCAAAAGGGTTTTTTATAATTCGTAATTGAGAAATTCGTAATTCCCGCTTTGGTTTAAACTTTTATTTTCCTGTAAAGAGAAAATAAAAGCTTAAACCAAGGTGGAGAGTTGTCCCATGAGTAATTAAAATACTCAACATCTACTCCGCTAAAACGTTGATTAAAAAACTGAATCCCTTTTACCCGAGAACCGCCGAAATCAATAGTGCAGTTTTGACTCAATCCATAATTGATAAAATGATTCATTAAGGCGTACATTGCACCATCTTCTTGAAGTGCCTCTTCAGCTGTTCCTTTTAAATAAAGTAGCTGACCGTTGAATTTTAATCCGATTAAACCGCCTTTTAAAGTTTCGCCATCAAAGACAGCAATTTTGTATAAATAACCATTTTCTTCTGCTTTTTTAACAACGTCGAATAAGTGCTGAACATCTTTTGTTCCGTATAAAGGCAATTTATTGGAAAGTTCTTTGGCAATTAGTTCCGAAAGTAAATATGTGTCAATATTCTTTTCCCGAATCTCAAAACTCGTTTTCTCAAAACGCTTAATCATGCGCTTGGCCTGAGTTTTTAGCTTGTACTGCTCTTGATTTACTGACTGATGTATGTGTTTTGTAACACTAATTGTCTTCTGATCCGCACTTGATAAAATTGCCGACTTAACATGTAAATCTCCTTTGGAATAGCGTTTCAATAATGATTTCTCAAAAGCTTCCCAATCGATTTTTGAAATATCTCCAATAGGCTCAACATAGCGCTGGAATAGGGGAGGATAAACCCTTGTGATTCCACCTTTCCTAACAACCCCAACCGGAATAGCAAAGGAAAAATCCTCTGCAACATAAGCTTCCCAATCGATAGCCGTTGCATCAAGGTAAAAAGAGCAAACATAAATACTGACATTTTCGGTCTTTTCAACCAAGTTGTCCCAGTCTTTTCTGTTAATCTCACTTTGATTTATCCACTTTGCTTCCATGTAAAATTTTATCAGTGCCGAAGATAGAAATTTATGTGCATTGATGATGGTAGAGCATTAAAAATCGCATTTGAGATGGATATTAAAATCCAATATTTTTGTGATTATTTTAGGAATATCAAAAATTAATATATTGGATTCAACAAATTAGTTTTGTGGTAGATTGAATAATAGAATATAGACAGTCACACCATTTTAGAAGATTTTTGCTTAAAGTGAAAGAATGTGCCCTGTGTAAAACAACTTCTAAGCACAGCATTTTCATTTTTCACTCTTCATTCATTTACCCCTTACTGAACAACAATTTTCGTTACAGCGCCACTTCCCGCATTATAAACCAAGAAAAAACCTTTCCTTGAGAAATTTGTTTGCGCTTCATTGTTTACAATTAAAACCTTTTGACCAGAACTTGAATAGATATGATACTCCCCTTTACTTGGGAAATGCAAGGCTTGTGTGTGCTTATCGAATCTAATGTCGTCTCGATTTATTTGAACAGAAATAGTTCCATTGTCATGAATCTTTCCGTCATAATCAACAGATTCTAGCCTGTAATAATGAGTTCCAGATTTGAAAGTGCGATGTGTAAAATTATATTCTTTTGGAGAATTAATTGTTCCAGCTCCATTGACAGTTCCTATAGATTTGAAGTGGTCTCCTTTTTCAGAATGAAATATTTCGTAATAATCATTGTTTAGCTCAGTTTGAGCCTTCCAAAACAACTCTACTTCTCCATTTTTATATTCACCAGTAAAATGTGTCATGGTGATAGGTAGTGGGATTAATGCGCATTGAGAAGAAAGAGGGTCTCTTAGCATATCAATCCACGCCTGATTAGCAGCATTGTTTGCAGCTCCTGGAGTTTCATTCAAAGGCGCATTTCCCACCCTCCAATTATTGATGTTTCTAAAGTCTCCCGAGACAAAATAAGCATTTTTGGAGGCCAATGAATTATTCGTTAGTTTCATGTTTTCAGGTCCACCAGTCATAGCATTACCATAGGAAATTCCAAAAAAGAGGGCTCCATTAGGAAACCTAGATTGCACTGCATCATTTTGATTATTTAAGCCCATAGTGGTTGCCCAAGCATTTGATGTGCTGACAGCAGGGCCATAGGAAAAGTCGTTACTGTTTGGATAATCGTTATATATTTTTAATAAGTCCGTATTTGTATGTGGAATAATATAAACATTGTCTAAATCACTGTCCGTTGGATCATCTTGTGGTATTTTGCTGTTTTTATCATTTGCATAATATATAACAATTATAGATCCTACCGCGACTTTACTCCATTGCGCATGATTAGAAAGTTTTAAATGACCAGGAGATAAACCTTCCGAACCAAATTCGCCATTGTTATCATCTAAAATGTAACCTCTAAGATCAACAGTATCACCACATTTCCCTACAACCAATAACTCATAATACTCCTCATTCCCAGCAGGGCCATTTGAAAATTCATTGATTAAAAGCGCACCTTCTAAAGGAACAATTGGAATGCAAGGTTGAGTGTTATTAATTGTAATATCGTTTCCATTATCTGTAACATTAGAATAAGGTGTATCACTAACAACTCTAATTCTATAATTTGTTCCCGCAGTTGTATTTGGGGGAATTGTAAAAGGGACAGTTCCTGATGGGTCTGTTCCACTTAAAGAAAGTGTCCCAATTTCAGTGTAATTAATGAAAGAACCCGTTTCGTCAGATAATTCTGCTGTGAAAGTGTTTCCGGGAGCGAAAACGCCTGCTGAAGTGAAATTTACAGTGCCATTGTCTGTGGCATAGCAATCCACAGAATATGCTAAACTAGAAACGCTAGTTATTGAAGTGATGACAGGAGAGTCGTAACAAGTCCATTTTAAATCATCAATTTTTATACGGTCAACAGAACTTCCAACAACAATTTCAAGATCAATAAGCCCTGAAATATTAATCCCATTTATTGTTGTGGTTTGAATAGTACTATCATAAGGAATTGTACCTATCGAATTGCCATTAATAGTTACATCTATTGTTCCTGATCCTCCAGCAAACACCCTTTGTGTAGTTAATGAAAGTGCACCAATTCCACCAGTTACGCCTGTAACAGTGAGTAAACCATTTAGAATTGTAATTGCCTTTCCATTAATAGATTGATCAGCTCTACTATCTGTAGCTGTGAAGTCATAACCGTTGTCACCCGTCCAAGTTCTAACTGAGTAGCTATTTGAAGATGCTAAAGGTATATTAACAAAGCTCTCATGCATACATTCTTGAGTAGGGCAAGATGGAGATTCTCCAAATCCTGTCATATCCGCACCAATACCAATTGTTTCAAAGCGAATACTTGGGTCTGTCCAAGAATTAATAATCCCAGCGCATACTCCTGGTTTCGTAGCTATGTTTTGGCCTGCGGTACTTACACCATTTCCACTCCATGATGTAACAGGGTCACTTCCACAAGTTCCAATTGCATCTATTAAAACCCCACCCAAATATAATTCTAAAGCATCATTGCCCGTAAAATCGAAGCCGTTGGTAGTAGTTCCGGAAATATCGGAGCCATTTAGAGCAAATGTTGTTAGTTCAGAAGTTCCTAAAACCCAAACTTGAAAGGGCATTAAAACACCCGAATTTACAGTCGCTCCTGGTAAGTTTGTACAAGCAGCTCCGTCTTTTCCTTCATAAACCTCTAAAGGTGTTACTGAAAAATCTATAGGATAAGCAGTGTGATTATAAACTTCAATTCCTTTTGGAGTTGTACCTGTTCCTTCTATATACTGACTAATCATCACTTGCGCTTTGGCAGTATAACCTGTCGCTAGAAGTAGTGCAAGAAGTAATATTTGAATAAGCGGTTTCATATAAATAGTGATTTACAAACCTTATTTGCTAAGAAAACAATAAAGCCATAATTTGTGTATAGGTTTAATCATTTAGAAACAAACATAATAAAATAAGCGTAATTAATTGTATTTTAATCAACTATAAAGCGCTTTGAAATTTTTAGACTTATAACAGAAAAAGCCCAACTAACACTTGTCAATTGGGCTTTAGCTACCATAAGCTCACAAAACAATAAAAATTTATTTATTTTAAACACCAACCCTTACCCACAAACAACCCTCAATTAAGTTCAACATTATACAATATTCATAATTCATCATCCGATTCCTATCGAATCATAATTTCGATTACTCCTCTTTTTTCTCCGCTAAAACAGCATCACCGAAACGCTCATAGTTAACCAACCAAGCGGCTGCGTTTTTAACATAACGACCAGTTCCTGCAGTGTCCCATTTTAAGAATAGGCGAGTAAATCCACCGTCAACCAAAAGGCGTTTTCCATCTTTCTCGTAGGCTGCTGTAACTAGATTTCCATCAGAACCGTAGATGATTGGAGTTAAATCAGGATGATTGTCAATTGTCGCAATTGTAATTCCTTCATATATATTTTGAAGTCCCGTTGTGATTAAATGATTGGGCATAATTCCAGATTTACTACCGTCTTGTAAAAGGCCAACTGTTTTGTCTCCCATTACGTTTCCTTGCATTTTATTGCCAATTAAATGATCAGCGATAAAATTTGCATCAGCATAAAAAGGTTGATTGTCTCCCCAAATATAAACACCCTTTCCGCTGTCGAAGTATTTTTTAATGACATCAGCATGTTTCAAATTTAATTTCTGAGTACTAGAAGAGATAATCCACAATTGACAAGATTTGGCCAATGCAGAATCTAGTGCTTCAGGAGATGGAGGATTATTTATCCAGCGATAAACAGAAAACCCTTTTTCTTTTAATGAGGCTGTTGGCAAGGAGAAATCAAATCCCTCACCAGTATATAAATGTAAAACAGCAATCGTCTGACCTTCAAAAGCCCCATCAACTGCCAAATCATATTGATTTCCTTCGGCATTGCCATAACTGTCAGCATCGACTTCTCTTGTTTCTGTTACAATTTTGTACTCTTTGGTATTCGCGTCATACCTTTCAATCTGCACTTCTTCGTTTATAACATTTTGCTTTGCAGCAGCATTGTATTGCGATTGAACACCTCCAATAAACATGGCTGCAAATAATCCGGATAATATTAACTTTTTCATAATTCTAAGTATTTAATTTCCACCTTGTACAACTAACTTTCAAAAGCGTTCAATTGTTAATTGATAAGTGACAATTAACAATTGATAATTTTATCAGCTTGTGAAATTGCCAAGCTTACGAAATGGGCAGTAGAATTTACTATTACCTAGCCAATGCATCATTAAAACACGAGTCAAACTAATCATCAATTATCCATTGTCAATTATTTAGCCCAATCCTCCCTATCCAAACTCCTAAACTGTATTGCTTCTGAAATATGTGCTGTATTAATATTCTCCGCTCTTTCCAAATCTGCAATGGTTCTTGCGACTTTTAAAATTCTATCGTAAGCCCTTGCAGAAAGTCCTAATCTATCCATGGCTTGTTTTAAAATTGCGTTGCATGCTTCGTCAATATTGCAGAATTTACGCAATTCTTTGCTGCTCATTTGTGCGTTGCAATGCGTTTCTTCTGACTCAATAAATCGTTCTTCTTGAATTAATCTTGCCTTCACTACGCGGTCTCGAATGTCTTTACTGCCTTCTTCTGGTTGGTGATATGCCAATTCATCAAAACTAACAGGTGTTACTTCCACATGTAAATCAATTCGGTCGAGTAGGGGACCACTGATTTTATTCAAATAATTTTGAACAATTCCAGGCGCACAAACACAATCTTTGTCGGGATGGTTGTAATAACCGCATGGGCAAGGATTCATTGCCGCTATCAACATAAAACCTGCTGGATATTCAACCGTGAATTTGGCCCTAGAAATAGTAACATATCTGTCCTCAATGGGTTGGCGCATTACTTCCAGTACAGAGCGTTTGTATTCTGGTAATTCATCCAAAAACAGAACACCATTGTGCGCAAGGGAAATCTCTCCCGGTTGAGGATAACTTCCTCCGCCAACTAAAGCAACATCAGAAATCGTGTGATGAGGTTTTCTAAATGGCCGTTCTGTGATTAATCCTGCTCCAGCATTTACTTTTCCGGCTACAGAATGAATTTTTGTAGTTTCCAAAGATTCATTGATGCTCATAGGTGGCAGAATTGTAGGAAGTCGTTTGGCTAACATTGATTTCCCAGCTCCTGGGGGACCAATCAAAACCACATTGTGTCCGCCTGAAGCCGCAATCTCAAAAGCCCTTTTAATATTCTGTTGACCTTTCACGTCTCTGAAATCAACAGCAAATTCATTTAACTTATTGTAAAACTCCTGTCGAATGTCGATTTTAGTGGGCTCCATTCCTGTTCCATCGTTCAGAAAGTTAACTACCTCATTAATTGTGGAAGCACCATAAACATCTAATCCGTCAACTATGGCAGCTTCTCTCACGTTTTCTAAAGGGAGAATAATGCCTTTGAATCCTTCTTCTTTTGCTTTTAAGGCAATGGGTAAAACACCTTTCATGGGTTGTAAACTTCCATCAAGAGATAATTCTCCAAGCAAAATATAATCAGCCAATGAATCTGTTTTAACTTGTTCGCTGGCGGCCATAATTCCAATACCGATAGGCAAGTCAAAAGTAGAACCTTCCTTTCGAATATCTGCAGGCGCCATGTTAACAGTGACTTCCTTCATAGGATATTTATATCCATTGTTGGAAAGAGCCGCTTTTATTCTTTGCTGACTTTCTTTTACGGCGCTATCTGGTAGTCCGACTAAAATAAAACTAATCCCTTTATCGATATTTACTTCGATGGTGATGGTGGTGGCTTCGATGCCGAATACGGCGCTGCCAAATGATTTGACTAACATATTGATCTAGGTTTTTAAGTTATTCTAAATTAAGATAGTGAAATAAATGACATCAAAAAACGAAATAGAAATATTTTTTATGTAGAAATGCGATTTTAGGCGATTTTAAACAACTCCTTAAAATTGAATAGTGACTTGATGATTCAAGAATTCGGACCCTATATAATTTTGTGTTGTTTCTATTATACCAAGGAGGTAAGTCTTAGGCTAGAATGTGTAGTCCATCAGCTGACGGACTGTTTTTAGTTTTAACATTTGAAATATTCATTTATCTGTAGAAGTAGCATACATTAAAGATAATGAATAATAAGTTACATAAATCACGCCCACACAAAACCACATTGAACCAAATTTCTTCACCTAAAAAAAGCTAAAAGACCAATAAAATTATAATAACCATTTTTTCCAAAAGAAGGAACACACTATTCTCTTTCAAATCTTGCTATATTTTGTTATTTTTAAGCAAACAAAAACATAAGAAATATGAGTTATTATAAAGTAATTGATGGAAAAAAGTATGATGCAGAGCTGTTAGAATTAGCAGAAAAATTAACTTCTGGTGCAGGAGACGGAAGATTGTCAAAAGACGATGCCTCACAATTGTTTGATGGCGTGAGAGATGGGGATGCATATACAGACATTGAAAAAGACACTGTTGCCTATATTAGAGATAACTATAAATGGACCGACGCTGCAGACGAGTGGTTTAGAACGGAAATAAGAAAATGGGCAGCTACAAAATAGAACTTGCTTTTTGAAAATTTGATTAAGGACGGTTTGCAGAAAACCAGTAAATCGTCCTTGTTGCTCTAATTTCAATTATCAATCCGATTCTATCGGATATCAATTGAAAATTATTTTCCAAGATTTCTCTCCACATAATCAATTAAACTATGTATCACTTTAATGTGAATCTCTTGGGCGCGGTCTGCGTAATTTGCATGTGGTGCACGGATTTCAACGTCGCACAGTCCCGCCATTTTTCCGCCATCTTTTCCTGTTAGGCCAATTACTTTCATCCCTTTAGCTTTGGCTGCTTCAATAGCCTTGATCACATTTCCTGAATTTCCGCTTGTTGAAATTGCTAAGAGCACATCACCTTTTCTTCCAACTCCTTCAATGTAGCGTGAGAAAATATATTCATAACCATAATCATTGGCAACACATGAAATATGTGATGGGTCTGAAATAGAAATCGCTCCAATTGCAGGACGATCATTGCGGTAACGGCCCGTCAATTCCTCAGCGAAATGCATCGCATCACACATAGAGCCACCATTTCCACAACTGATAACTTTGCCTTTATTTTTAAAGCTTTGGACTAAGATTTCACCGGCTGATGCAATAATCTTAAAATTCTCCTCAGTATTAAATGCTTTTAATGTTTCTAAGGCCTCTTTGAATTGGTCTGCTATTTGTTTCATGCTATTTGCTTTAATGTTCAAAATTATAAAAATTTAGACATAAACATCAACGGTGTTAAAGCATTTTATTATATTTGAAACCCTATGAAAAAACTTTGCTAAACTTTAGAGAATGAAAAAAACATTATTACTGGCTATTTCAACTATTTTACTTTTTAGTGCTGGAACTTCTTTCGCACAAGTAAAAGAAGAAAAAGAGTTGAATTGCTTCGAGAAATATGAGGCAGCATTTAAAGAACGAGGTTCTTACACAATTTCAGACAACATTTATAGAAATGTTATGATTTCCTTCTTTGAAGGGGATGAAGTGTTCTGTATTCGTGGAAAAGTACGTGTTGAAAACGGATACGTTAGTGCAATATTCTATTATTATGATGATAATACCGAAGAACTTTATGATAAAAAGTTCCACAATTTAAATAATGAGCCTGCGTCAATAGTGAATGGAATTTCAGAAATGATTATTAATGCTGACCGTGAAAAATTGAGAATCGTGTTTATTGATAAATTGAAACCGAAAAGAAAGAAATTACAGAAAATGGTTGTTCCAGACGATATCTAAATTTTAGCCTTTAAATGAGTGTTTTAGACCGCCTTTGAGGCGGTCTTTTTTTATGTATATATTTTTTTGAATCCACCATGGCATTCGTTGCTAATTAATAAATAGGGCTACCCATTTAATCCGATAGCAATCGGATCTCATTATACTTAAATAGCTATACTTCATAAATAGAGTCTCATAACAATCTCGTAATAAGCTGGTTGTGAGCTGTAAGGATTTTTTATTATAATAATTTAGAATACTAACAGGAATTCAGGAGCCTTCAATTATAAAGCTAAATGTAAGTTGATTCGGACGCGCTTTATATTTTTTTGAAGGTGAAGCGTGCTGAAAGTCGCTAATAGTGGCGGAAGCTCTGGAGCTTGCGTCCCGACGTACCTAGTCGGGACGACATTATCGACTTTTAGGAGTGGAGACAAGAACCGCAGCGAAGCAAGCTCATAGCCTGT
>Ga0265293_10001710_pt1 | contig 46673 bp, 38 predicted proteins | sample Munlanlewell138R_FD_192505 | JGI IMG/M metagenome (GOLD analysis project Ga0265293, IMG submission 192505) | Leachate microbial communities from a municipal landfill in Southern Ontario, Canada - Leachate well 138R | ecosystem: Engineered > Solid waste > Landfill > Unclassified | place: Canada... | reverse complement strand
TTCGTTCCTTTTTCTATAAATTAAAATAAAATGTATAATTTTGCAGAAATTAAAATAAATAGAATTTACACACATTTTGGGATATTACCATTTATTTTTATAACTATAACCTTTTTTTGCCACACGTGTAAAATATGTTTGCCTTATTTTTAAAAATTCAATACTGTATGGTAATTAAAAACAGCAGTTTTGCATAAGCTTCTGTTTCAAAGAGAAACCCGTTAAACATAAATATTCAATACATACTACTTGTTCTAGTATTTCATAAATTTGCATTCGTGTGAGATTTATATCTACTAATTTTTTACAAAAGTATATTTTCTTGAATTTACGCACTTTTTGGGATAGTATCCTTAATTGATAGAGTATAGAAAATATCCGACAAAATTTGTCAGTAAATCAGTAAAGCCTTAAAATGAGATTAAGAAGAAATCACCAGACAATTCACCATCTTCTTGAAAATAATGATATTACTATTTTTTTGATTTCTTTCTTCAATTGGCAAAATTATTGCATAATAATAAAATGTTTATACCTGATATTATATATAAAAATATTAAGTAATTTTGCCGAAATAAATTTACGTAAATAATCATAAATAAATAAAAAAAAATGAGAAATTTAAATATTTTTTTGCGCATAACTCCATTGCTAATGATTCTTTTTTCTTTCGCATTAGTACCATTATCTGCTCAGTCGAAAGCTTCATCCAAAAAAGCCAAAGTGCCCGAAATTCAATTTGAAAAAACGGTACATGATTATGGAAATATCAAGCAAGGAGATGATGGAGAGTGTGAATTTATATTTAAAAACACGGGTCGAGAGCCATTGATTTTAACAAATGTGTATTCTTCCTGCGGATGTACTGTGCCGAGTTGGCCGAAAGAGCCCATCATGCCCGGAAAATCCGAAGTAATTAAAGTAAAATATAATACTTCTCGGCTGGGAACTATTAATAAGAAAGTAACCGTTATTTCCAATGCTACAAATAGTCCGGTTGAGTTATTCATAAAAGGCAATGTATCGCCTCAACCGACAGAAAACTTACCTGAAAAATCACAAAGCCCGATGGAAACAAAAAAACCGGTTCAACCTTTTTAGAAAATAATTAAATATGTATTTTAAAAATGGTTTAATTTACTATTAAGCCATTTTATTTTTTATTAACACAAATAAATAATAGAGATATGAAAAATAAGATAGTAGCCGGAAACTGGAAGATGAACAAAACATTTCCCGAGGCGGAAGAGTTATTGGTGGCAATAGCCGAAGGTTTGGACGATATGCCTTTGGAGACCGATGTAGTGATTTGTCCTTCTTTTCCTTATTTGGAAATGGCCGCCGACGTATCGGAAGAAAGCAATTTTTCGGTAGGGGCACAAAATGTGAGTGATGAAAAAGCCGGAGCTTTTACGGGCGAAATAAGTGCTGCCATGATTAAATCGGCCGGTGCCGATTTTTGCATTGTGGGCCATTCCGAACGCAGGGCTTATTTTAAAGAAACTGACGAGGTATTGGCAAAAAAAGTCAAACGTTTGTTAGAAGAAGATATCATACCCATTTTCTGCATAGGAGAACAATTGGCTGAACGCGAAGCCAATCAACATTTTCAAATAGTAGAAAAACAACTAACGGAAGGATTGTTTCATCTCGAAGCAAAGGATTTCGAGCGAGTTGTTATAGCCTATGAACCTATTTGGGCCATAGGTACGGGAAAAACGGCCACACCACAGCAAGCCCAGGAAATGCATGCTCATATCCGTGCTTTTATCGAAAAAACGTATGGAGCTGAAATAGCCTATAATACCTATATCCTTTACGGAGGAAGCTGTAACAGCAAAAACGCCCTTGAGCTTTTCTCTTGCCAAGATGTCGATGGAGGATTAATCGGCGGTGCCTCTCTTAAAGTCGAAGATTTTATTGAAATCATCAATGCAGCCGAAACCAGCATCAAGAACGACTAAAGTGTTCAATAGTAAAAAAAAGGAATAGAGCTTATGCTATTCCTTTTTTTTATTTATTGATTTTTAATGACTTTTATTGTCTTGATAGTTTGTCGGTTATTTTTTAATTTAAAAAAATACATGCCTTCGGCATAGGATGAAAAGTCGATAGGGGTGGTTCTGTTTGTAATATGTTGCGTGTGTAATAATTTTCCATGTATATCATAGATTTCCAATATCGCGCTCTGTAAATTTATATCTTTAATTTCCAAATCGATACGATCAATACATGGATTAGGCGATAGCATAACACCTGCTGCAGAGGCTGAGCTTTCTTTAATACTTACATTGTCAACACAAGCCCAATTGCTTATGGTATCGTTTGTGCGGTTGTTGTCTCCCGCTGCGGCATCAATGTAAACTTTTATCATATAATCTGATACATGAGGCGCATTATAAGGGATGTTAAATGTAAATGGAATAATTTCTCCGACGGATAAGGCGGGAATATTATCTTGCAAATGAGCTATGATTTGACCAGCACTGTCAATATTGGCATAAATACCGAGATTGGTAAATTCGTTTTGACTTTGGTTAAATAGAGTAAGCTGTAGGGAGATGGAACTGCCGGCATGATGACAGCTGTCCGGTGTAGGAAAAACAATATTCGTTATGCCGATATCCATTTTCGTGCTAAAAGTAAGGGTGTCGCTCCAAAGTGATCCATCCGGACAGACAGCTCGGAGTGATACATGATAAGTAGTTTGGGGACTTAAATTACTTAAAATATACGGATTATTATACACTAATTTTGTTCCTGCGGGTGCATTCTCCTTTTGAATGGAAATCTCCCACGAAGAGTGGAATGAAGTATCAATCCATGAAATTTGTGCCGAATGAGTAGTGATATTACTTGCTTGAAGTCCGAATGCCATAATATGGCTGCAACAACCACTGCCATCGCCTGTGTATGTTGATGAACCTTTTTTATTTAATACCTTCCAATTCCGTGCAGTAGCTATATCGCTATGACAGGAAGACGAGCCTAAACACTCAATGGTGTCATTCGCAATATAAATATGTCCTTGAATCCACCCGTTCCAATCAGGTAATATTTTAAATAGTGAATCCAAAGCACACGCACTTAATGGATTTCCATAACATTCAATGGTATGTAAACTTGTATCGCCTCGAATATCCAAACCGGTTAATAAATTATTACTTATTAACAATTGTAACATTTTCGGAAGATTATCCACTTTCAAATGTTGCAATTGATTATTAGATATCCACAAAGCTTGAAGAGAAGGGTTGTCGATTAGCTCGAAAGAAGTGAATAAATTATCTTCTATGTTTAATGTCTTTAATTTTTGAAGTCCTTCTACTTGCAAATGTGTAAGTTGATTATTTTTACAATTAACTCGTTCAATGCTGTCATTTAATTTTACATATTTAAAATAATTGTCATATGCAGTAAGATATTTTAAAGAAACACAAAAACTTACATCTAAAGAATCTAACAAGGGATTGCCTATAATCACGAAAGTTTCTAAATTAGTACAACCGTCATACTTTAAACTTTGAAAAGTGAGATTGTTATTAAATAAATCTAAATACCTTAATGCCAAGCAATTGCTAATGTCAACAGAGAGCGTTTCGTTTACCGGCGGCAGTGAAAAAAGTTTTAGTTCTGATAAGGTAGTATGATTGCTTGCGTCAACAGAAATTATATTATAAAAATCTCGGTATGTTTTAGCTTCATTAACTAAATAACTTATTTCTCCGGCAATCGTTACACGCTTACTTATCATGGGAATACTAAAATTTTTAGTGTACTTTGTAAGTGTTTGCATTAGCGTATCTATGGCATTTCCCAGGCTATCTTCCCTGTAAAAATAAACAAGTGTACTGTCTGCATTTGTTTTCAAACCTACAAAGAGCGTATCACTGGTCGTAGTAAAAGTAAAAGTAACGCGAGGCAAAGAAGATTGAGCTTTTACTGCACTAAATGAGATAAATAGGATAATAATGCTTAATGTTAATTTTATTGTTCTCATATTAATTTTTTTTATCGATTTATAATAACTTTTAATGTCTTGATATGTTGCTGATTGTTTTGTATTTTAAATAAATACATCCCTTCGGCATAAGATGAGATATCAATAGAAGTTGTTTCATCTACAATGTCTTGCATAAATAACAATTTGCCTTGCAAATTATAGATTTCTATCTTTCCGTTGTTTAAAACTTTCCCATTAAGTCGTACCTCTATCCAATCATTCGCCGGATTGGGAGAAAGAAAAATGTTGTTTTCTTTTACAGATGCTTTTTCAATATTCAAAAGAGAATTAAAGGATTTTGCATTAAAAGGATCTATTGGATTATCACACTGATCAGTTATAAAGGACTCTATTTCTTCTCCTTCTACATCTATAGACGAACAATCATTTTCATAATAATCAGAAAGGTCGACATTTATATTGATATTACTTTGATTATAATCAGGATATTCAATTCTATGACAATCTTCTGTTAAATTTTCATAAACAAAGAAAAATCTTGCCACATTGTGAGTGATTCCTGTTCCCACATCATCCCATACTCCACCACAGTAGAATAAGTTATTAAAAACTTTTATTTTATGTAATTCATGTTGAACTCCTTGCACATAATTTTCAAAATACATAAGATTGTTAAAAGCTAAATCACAAGTAACAAGAAAAGAAGCATTGGCAAGTGGCCCAACCGCATTGCTTGATTCATATCCGACAAAACCGAATCGATCGGGAAAGCAAGCGATATCTTTTAAATGCAAAACGCCCTGATAATGAATCTCATTAACATTACTTAACACCCCCGAATTATCGGCAAGAAAAGAATAAATAATATCATTATCAGAATATGCCACATAAAATTGATATGGATTGTTTGGATCGGGTGTTGTAACACAATAAGAATCGGGTGTTGTAGATTGTTGAAACCAATATAGCCCGCTATTATTATTGAGATTATTAATATCTACACAAATAAAGCCACATTTTTGTTCTTCCCGATGAATTCCTGAAACAACAAATTGTTCGTCATATAACCATGTTACCTTATGAAATTCATATCCTGAAAAAGGCAATATCTGATGAGGATTAGTCATATTTGAATACTCTAATGAAGAAATTATACCGTTTCCATTATTATCTCTACCGCAAACAATAATCTTATTTAAATCTATAATAGCTTCTATTGAGTAAAAAACGGTTTCCGAATTATACTTATAAAATTCGGTAGTAGAGGGATCTAAATCATAATCTACCTTAAAAACAAAGGCTTTTCCATTAATTTCTCCACAAAGTAAAATAATTGTTCCAAAACTTGATTTGGGGTCTTCCTTTACTATAATATCATGTACAATAATTTGAGCATCGGGTTCAATAAAAAACACAGCAGACTGAATAGGATTGAAATACACATCCGTTTTTGTAATTACGATTTTATCGTAAGATAAATTAGGAGCATCTTTAGCACTAACGGCAGCTATAAATTCTTGAGATAATGAATTAATGGCAAAAGTTGAATTGGCATGCAAGTTATAATTTTGTGCATTGATTTTTACATATCCCGCATAACTACATAAGTTAAAGGATATTACTGTTAAAAATAGAAGTATTTTTTTCATTTTCTTAAGTTTTTAGTTAAAGAGTTTCTTTTCGCTGGCAAAATTAGACATAATTTTTTAATATATCAACAATTTTCAAAACAAATTTTATTGGATAAACACTATTTTACGAAAAAAGTTACAGGATTCAGATTGTAAGGAAGTAAAGCTAAGATAACCAATAGCATTGTATTACAGAGCAATTTTTCACAGCCCCCCTTGTGATACGCTTCCCAATTTATGCGGCAAGCTTGTCATAGGGAGTGCTTCCGTGGTTGTCAAATTTGTCAAAAGTCAGAAGTCGGAGGATAATGCAATGAAAGACTGATAGTTCCTTCATAAATTCTTAAGGCTATGTTCTATATTAAGTAAGATAAAAAGTGGTGTTTTTGCAGCATGAAAACAAAAGAATTTTCGTCCTAACACTGGAAATGCCACCGTAAATCTTAAAAAGAAAGAACGGTTTAAGATGTATATACCACACATGTTATCAAGAAAATCCATTCGTTTATGTGCAGTGGAAGAATCAGTACTAAAGATATTGAAAGTGTTTTGAAAGATAAAATAGAAGCTAAATCGGTTTTATGTACAGATACACCTCGTAGTTATACATCTTTTGCAAAGAAAAATAATATAGAACATCATACAATGAAAACTTCAGCAAAAGCATATAAGCGAGGAATATATCATGTACAACACATTAATTCCATAGCAAGTAATTTGAAGTGATGGATGAATGGATTTAAAGGTGTTTCCATAAAATATTTACAACATTACTTAAATGGGTATGCCGTCACTGACATCATTGAAAAAGCCATTAATCCCACTAAACAAACAGCCAAGATGATCATTGCATCAACTGTTGCATGGGAACAATTTAAAAATATATGCCATTTACAATATCTATATTAGAACACAGCCTTTTTATACAAACAAAAATCGTATTCAAATAAATTCATATAAAAGAATAAGCTACTTTTGCAAAAAATTAAAGGGAAATTGTAATGCAATACATAGAAATAAAGTTTTATGTTCAACCGCCGGAAGTTGGCAACGAGATATTGATAGCACTGTTGGCCGACGTAGGCTGTGAGAGTTTTATGGAGTTTGAAGAAGGTGTAATGGCTTATATTCCCCAAAAAGATTTTAAGAAAGAATTATTAGAGAAACTTCCTATTCCTGAAAATGCCGGATTCTCCTATCGGTATGAGATTTCGGAAATTGAGGATCAAAATTGGAACGCCGTTTGGGAAAGTAATTATGCCCCTGTACTTATCGAAAACCAATGTTATATCCGTGCCCCTTTCCATGAGACACGAAAGGATGTTGCCTATGATATTTTGATTGAACCTAAAATGTCGTTCGGTACGGCCCATCACGAAACCACGGCTTTAATGATAAGTTATTTATTGCAAGAAGATTGTAAAGAGAAAGAAGTGTTGGATATGGGTTGTGGAACAGGCATTTTAGCCATACTTGCTTCCATGCGGCAGGCAAAACATATAAGCGCTATCGATACCGACGAATGGGCATATAAAAACTGCCTTGAAAATGCGGAACGTAATCGTATGGCAAACATCGATTGTTTGCACGGGGATGTAAACCATATTCCGCAAACGTCATTCGACATTATTCTGGCGAATATCAACCGAAATGTGTTGTTGAAAGATATGTCGGCTTACGTCGCTCACTTAAAGAAGGGCGGGGTGTTGTTTTTAAGCGGTTTCTATGAAACGGAGGATTTACCGATTGTAAAGGATGAAGCATGCAGACAGGGACTGACTTATGTTTCTCATAAAACAAAGAATAAATGGACGGCGGTAAAGTTTAAGTCATTTATTTTGGGTTAAGAAAAATACTTTATTTTTTGGCAATTGTAGTTTGTATATTATAAAAATGTATCTTTGCAGAAAAATTATTATAAATATAAATAAAACAAAGGAAATAAAAACAATAAAACCGAAAACTATGAATGATGCAGTAATTTGATTAACAAAGTTTTTATATGACTTCTTTATCATTTTATATGATCATATAAAAATCACAATAAAAAATTCCATTATCAATTTAAACAAACATCATTTCATCTTATAGTTGAAAGTTCCTTATCGGTAAAGAAAATATAGATTGGGATATAAAAGACAATTAAAACTTTAAGATTAAAATGCTATATATAAATAATTAACAATCAAAATGTAAAATTTATGAACAGATCAAGAAAACTAATCAATGCGTACTTTTATGTCGCTGTAATTCTAATTGGATGTTTAATAACATCATGTGAAAAAGAAATAATGTCGGATTTAAAAAACGACATTAAACTACAAAAATCATCCCTCTTATCGGATATCCCTATGGCAACAGAAGCAGAACTTTCGGTTTTTGAAGATGACAATTATATTGTTAATTATAAAGTTGCGAGATATTATGCTTATTGGGAAATCGAAAATGCTTTATCAACTCCTTTAAATGTTATGGTTGGGAACTACACTTTAACCGAACGACCTGTTATTATTTATGATTATGATAGTAGGCCAAAGTATTATGAATTCGGCATTATTCAAAATGGTTCAGTGGTAGCAACTATAACAACTATTGCCAAAAAAGAATCATCAAATATGATTCATTATATGTTTGACGAACCTTTGGATTATACGTATTATGAAGGTGAGTTGAAATTTTTTATCGGAAATTATCCCGATGTTTTTTATGGAATACCATCTAATCCTGGAGACAATCCTATTTATTTATTGTCCGAAGATGGTGAAACTTCAATAACAACCATACCTTCATGTAATATGTATGAAAATTACCAAGAATTAATAAATTCTATGAATGATGAGGATTTAGAAGATCATTCGAATGTAATTGCCGAGATGCAGGCCGAGATTAACGAGTTCAACATTGAATTGGATCAATTTTGGGCAAATGCTGATGCTAATAAAAATATAATTATTAATATGTCGGATTCCGAAATAATAGTCGATGTTACTGATAAAATATTGAAAGCATCTTCCAGTACATGGCGTGAGTATATAATTCCTTATTATAATAATGGTATGAAATATACGAGATGGACAGGTTGGTGTGGTCCGAGTGCTGTTGCTTGGGCATATCGCGGTTTCTATACTAATTATAGAAAAACCTCATCTAATTATATTCCCGTTTATCCGGATAATAGTCAAGGAACATATACTAAATATAATTATAGAGCATGGCATAGTTCTCAAGGTAGCGTTTCGGATGCAGATCATGCTTTGTATGCAAATATATTATCCTATTGTGTGAAAACAGGAAACTCATACCCCATGTATCAAGGAGGAATGAATAAAGCAGTTAAAGATATAACGGATAATCTATACGGGGTAAATTTATGCTCTTCTCCTCATGATAGAATTAGAATTAATAATTGGCCTATTTTCTGTATGATAGGTTATAGTTGGTCTTTTCATTATCTGGTCGGTTTCGGGTCGGGATATGAATTGAAGAAAAATGGGAAAATCAAAAACAAATTTTTATTGGTTACCGACAATGGTGCTGCAACTTGCAGGCATAACTATTCTCCATATTGGAGAAGTCAAAGTAAAGATCCCGGTATAAGATATAAATGGCATACACTTTAACTTAATAATAAAAACATTTAAATATGAAACACATAATAATTAAAAATGCGCTTATAGCAAGCTTCATCTTCTTTTTCTCATCATGTTGTGAAACGGTTCCTATCCCATATTGTTTAATCGTAAATACAGATAAAAATACTCATTACGAAGTTATTTATGATATAAACAATAAAGATAAAAATAAAAAGAATTCATGTTCAGGATTTTATTCCAACCGTTCTATTGATTACGGTGTAAATTTATGTCATGGTGATTTCACTCCTAAAATTCAAATTGTTAGAAAATCGGGAGATGGATTGATTCAAGTTTTTGCTTCAAAATATGATGTTATCCAAATAAACGGAGACACTATTTCTCCTTTTGATGCCAATTGCAATGTATCAATCGATAGTATTTTCTCTTATCTTAAATCGGTAAATCACAAATGTTATATGGAGTTAACACCGTCGCAGTCAAGCAAAACCATTGTGTTGGAAGAACAACCAAATCGTATCCTATAAGAAAGGGATAGTTATAAGACAAATAATACCATTACGGTAACCTAACTTCATATTAATTTATTCCAAATTTACTATAAACATAGCATTAATTCGTTAAGTAATATATGCTATGTTTTTATTTTTCACCTCTTTATTAATTAATTTGAATTTGTTATTTAACACCTTTATTAAATTCTCTTGAATTCCCTTTTTCATTACGCATAATTTCGTATTTTTGCATTTCGTTTCAATAGAATTAATACTAAAAAGAGAAAAGAGATGACAAAAAAAATGCCGGTTTTCTGTGTTGCTATCATGCTATCCATATCTTATTTATATGCACAAGAAGACTATCCGACAGATGTTCCGAATGAATGTACAAGCATCACCATGGGTAAAAAAGCCACCGACGACGGTTCGGTGCGTACTTCCCATACCGACGATAGCCACCGTACCCGTTCCAATATTTTTGTTACACCCGCTAAAAATCATCCTGCCGGAGCTACGGTTACCATGTATAAACGTTTGTGGGATAATTCCGGTCCTATGCCGAGTTATCGCAATGATTCCATCGGTTTCATTCCTCAAATTCCTCATACCTACGCCTATTTGAATACGGCTTATCCTTGTTTGAACGAAAAGCAACTGGCTATCGGCGAATCTACCTTCGGAGGTAGAAGCAGTTTACAATCCGATTTGGGTTTAATTGATTGTCAACGGCTGTGTACCTTAATGCTGGAACGTTGTTCTACGGCACGGCAAGCTATTCATGTGGCAGGCGAATTATTGAAAACCTATGGATGGATAGATGCCGGGGAATGTTTAACCATAGCCGACAAGCAGGAAGTGTGGCATTTGGAAATCTTAGGATCGGGTAAAGGAAACAAAGGAGCCGTATGGGCGGCCCAACGCGTGCCCGACGAACATATTTCAGTGAATGCAAACGCAAGTACCATCAAAGAAATTGATACGGCAAACAAAGATTATTTTATGTATTCCTACAATGTGTTTTCTTTGGCTCTCGACAGCGGATGGTGGGATGGTAAAGAGCTTTTCCGTTTTTGCTATGCTTATGCCCCTGCAAGCCGCGCTTTATTGGCTGCACGACGGCGCGAATGGCGGGTGTTCGACCTCCTCGCTCCTTCCTTGAAATTAGACCCTAATATGGAGAATTATCCCTTTTCCGTAAAACCTGATACCTTGGTTTCACTCGAAAGGATGATGAACGTTTTCAAAGATTATTACGAAGGAACGGAATATGATTTACGGAAAAACATTACCGTTAAAGGTGATAGCGGCAAAATGGTGATATCGCCCCTTGCCAATCCTTTTATGTCGGTGGATGAACTGAGGTTGCATAAAGTAAACGGCGGATGGCATCATTTGGGCGAACGCAATATTGCCGTCAGGTTTACGATGTACGGAACCGTCATACAATGTCGCGATTGGCTTCCCGACGAAGTAGGTGGTGTGGTGTGGTTTGCCTTAGATAATGTGGCTTCGTCAGTTTATGTACCTATTTATTGCAGCGTTACCGATTTGCCTTCGACTTATAAAACCGACGGACGTAAAACCGGTTTCAGTCGCGATGCCGCTTGGTGGGCTTTTAATCGTTTGGGAACTTTGTCGGCACAGAGATGGGGAACTTTCCGTAAAGAGCTGGATAAAACATGGATACCTTTTCAAAAAAAGCTATTGGAAAATCAAGCAACAATCGAAAAACAAGCTTTAGATATTTATAACCCTAAAAAAACTGCTAAAACTATCAAGTTGTTAACAGATTATAGCATGGAATGGTGCAATAAAGCCGTTGATGCCGCTTGGGATTTAGGAGATTATATTTGGACTACATATGACGGATATTGGTAATAATAATGTATAGATAACATATGAAACTTAAACTAAAAGGTGCAGGAGTAGCTTTAATAACTCCTTTTAAAAAAGACTTCTCTATCGATTTTGAAGCCATTGAACGATTGGTGGAATACCAAATACAAGAAGGAACAGATTACATTGTTGCTTTGGGAACAACAGCCGAAACGCCTACTTTGTCGTTCACCGAACGTAAAGAAATACTAAGGACTGTTGTGCAAACGGTAAAAGGAAGAATACCTGTGGTTGTGGGTATTGGAAGCAATAATACTATGGAGGTTATTGAACAAATTTATTTATACGATTTAAAAAAAGTGGATGCTGTTTTATCGGTAGCACCTTATTATAATCGACCCCAACAAGAAGGGATATTTCAACATTATAAAGCCATTGCAAAAGCATCGCCTCTTCCAATAATTCTCTATAATGTAGCATCGCGTACTGCCGTTAACATCGAAGCCGAAACCACGCTGCGCATAGCCAAAGAAATACCGAAGGTAATTGGCATTAAAGAAGCTTCGGGAAATTTCTCCCAAATCATGCATATCATGGAACACAAATCCTCCGATTTTTTGGTCATTTCGGGTGACGATATCATTACCTTGCCATTAATGGCTTGTGGTTTGGACGGTTTGATTTCAGTGGTTGCCAATGCTTATCCTAAATGTATCGTACAAATGATACAAAGTGCTTTAGATGGAGATTATCAGACTGCTCGTGCTTTACATTATCGCTTGTTGCCTGTGATGGAATTTTGTTTTAAGGAAGGGAGTCCTTCGGGAGTAAAAGCCTTTGTGGAAAGTCAAGGTAGAGCGGAACATTATGTACGTTTACCTTTGGTTGATGTGAGCGAAAGTTTAAAACATGAGATTAATAGAGTAGTTAATTCCATGAAATAATGACATATCAAGATCTTATTCAATCGTTTAAAAAGAAAATATATTTGCCTGTTTATTTATTAATGGGTGAAAATGATTACTATATCGATAAGGTTAGTAATTACATACAAGATAATTTCTTTGATGATGAAGGAGTGAAGGATTTCAATTTAGAAATTTTATATGGGAAAGATACGACTGTAAACGAAATAGTATCGTTGGCTAAGCAATTTCCAATGATGTCCGATTATCGTGTCTTGATTGTAAAAGAAGCGCAAAATTTGGAACGAAGTATAGCTGATTTACTTCTATATGTCCAAAACCCACAAAAACAAACTATTTTGGTGTTATGCTATAAGTATAAAAACCTGGATAAACGGTTAAGCTTATTCAAAGCTATTGATAAAATGGGCGGGGTGTTTGAAAGCCCTAAAGTCTACGACAACCAAGTACCTAAATATGTGAAAGAAATCGTAGCTGAAAACAAATTTATCATATCCGATTATACAGCTCAATTAATCGCTATCCACATCGGAACCGATTTGTCGAGAATAGAAAATGAAATTATCAAATTAAAAAATATCATAAAAGAAGGTGAGGAAATAAGTCCGAAATTAGTGGAAGAATACATAGGTATTAGCAGGGAATTCAATGAGTTTGAATTGATTAATGCCATTTGGGCGCGCGATGCTTCCAAAGCTTTTCAAATTATTCAGTATTTTGAATCGAATCCTAAAAATTATCCCAATGCAAAAACACTACCTCTTATTTATAATGGATTTATAAAATTGATGCAGTATCACTTTGCCAAAGAGAAACGCAATCTTAAAACTTATAATATTTTCAATGCCGAAGCGGAAAAAGCTTTCCGCAGTGCCGTTCAATTCTATACTCTCGACATATTAAAAGCTATTATCCATCTTTTAAAGATGTATGATTTGAAATCCAAAGGACACGAAGGGTGTGATATAGACGACCATGAATTGTTAAAAGAGCTGACCATTAAAATTATAACTTGTAATTTTTCGTAATGAGTTAAAGTTTGTTAAATAAAGAATTTTTTATGTAGAATATTGCATTGCCAAAAGGAGTTCTAAAAAATGATTTGTCATGTTGTTAATTAAGAATATAAAAGAGTTAGTCCAGGTAGAAGAAAAGCCCGTTTCCTATAGGGCAGGTGATAAAATGCAAGAAATGCATACTTTAAAAGATGCCTGGTTGTTGATAGAGAAGGATAAAATAAAAGATTTCGGACTTATGAAGGGAATAAGTCAGGAAGCTCAAAAAGCAAAGAAGTGTATCGATGCTGAAGGAAAAATGGTGTTCCCCTGTTTTTGCGATTCCCATACGCATATAGTATATGCCGGTAGTCGTGAGATAGAATATAATGATAAAATAAAAGGATTATCCTATGAAGAAATAGCCAAACGCGGTGGAGGTATTTTAAATTCTGCCAAACGCTTACATCAAGCGAGTGAAGATGAACTTTTCGATGCGGCTTGGGAACGTTTGGAAGAGGTAAAAGCCTATGGTACAGGTGCCGTTGAAATAAAAAGCGGCTACGGACTCACCACCGAGGATGAATTGAAAATGTTGCGTGTTATCCGTCGCTTGAAAGAAAAATCGCCTTTAACCATAAAAGCCACTTTTTTAGGTGCTCATGCCGTTTCTGCCGAATATAAAGGACGACAAGATGATTATGTGGATTTAATCATTAACGAAATGATTCCCATGGTGGCAGCCGAAGATCTGGCCGACTTTATCGATGTGTTTTGCGATAAAGGCTTCTTTACGGTTGAAGAAACGGATCGTATGCTGATGGCAGGTATCAAATATGGATTGCAGCCTAAAATTCATGCCAACGAATTGGATTATTCCGGTGGTATTCAAGTGGGAGTGAAATACAGTGCCTTGTCGGTCGATCATTTGGAGTTTACCGGTGATGAAGAAATTGCTTCTTTGCTCCATTCCGAAACCATGCCTACCGTATTACCCGGTGCTGCTTTCTTTCTCGGGATGATACATGCTCCGGTGCGGAAAATGATTAATGCCGGTTTACCTGTTGCCATGGCCAGCGATTTCAACCCGGGTTCTTCTCCTTCGGGAAATATGCAATTGATTCTTTCGATGGCGTGTATAAATTATCGTATGTTGCCTGAAGAAGCTATTAATGCTACCACCCTCAATACCGCATATGCACTGGCTTGCAGCGATACGCTGGGGACTATTGCTAGAGGTAAAATTGCCAATGTATTTATTACTAAGAAAATTCCTTCCTATCAATACATGCCTTATGCTTACGGCAGTAATAAGGTGGAACAAGTTATCTTAAATGGAAAACTACAATAAAGTATATCTGCTTGCCGGTGGCAACCTGCAAAATACTGCCGAAAAGTATCAAAGACTTTTTGCCTTATTGGAAAATCATATTGGAGAGATAATCCTTTCATCCGGTTTTTATCTTAGCGAAGCATGGGGGTATAAATCAGAATATCCTTTTATTAATCTGGCGATTTGTTTGCATACCAAACTATCGCCCGAAGAAGTCTTACAAAAAACACAACATATCGAAAGGCTGATGGGTAGAGATATGAAAAGTCAAAAAACCTATGCCGACCGCAGCATGGATATCGACATTATCTTTTATAACGATCTTATATGGCAAACCGACTCCTTACAGATTCCGCATCCCCGCATGCAGGAACGACTGTTTGTGTTGTATCCTTTGTGCGAAATAGCATCCGAAATCATACATCCGGTCTTAGGTAAAAGCATTCAACAGCTAAAAGATAGTTGTAAGGATACTTCCGAAGTGAAAAAATTCCGTTTTACGGTTTAAATAACAGTTGAAAGTTCACAAAAACAAGTAAATGATAAAAGCATCTTATGTTTTTATCGGTTCCATATTAGTGTGATAAAAATGAAATTCTTCAATGAAATGAAGAAATTATAATGAAATTCTTCAATACATTGAAAAAAATAGTATTTTTGCCGACGAAACACATAATAATTAAGCTATGGTAAAGAGAGAAATGGAAGATATCGTTTTTAACGAACTTCAACCTCAAAAAGTGATTATTATATATGGTGCTCGTCGGGTAGGAAAAACGGTTTTGATTGAGCAATTAATGCGTCGTTATCAAGGTAAAGTGCTTTTGCTCAATGGAGAAGATATGACAACGGTCGATATGTTGTCGCGACGAACCGTATCTAATTATCAGCATTTATTTTCCGGTATAGATTTATTGATCATCGACGAAGCTCAATACATAGAAAATATCGGAAAAATATTAAAGTTAATAGTCGATTCGATGAAAAACCTTGCTGTTTTGGTTTCAGGTTCTTCTTCTTTTGATTTATTGAATCAAGCCGGCGAACCCTTGGTAGGGCGTTCTTATTCTTTTATTTTATATCCATTTTCTCATAAAGAGTTATTGCATTTCGAAAGTCAAGCCGATATTCTTCGGCATTTAGATTCATATTTAATTTATGGCTCTTATCCCGAATTATTTAAAATAGAAGACTATGATAAAAAACAACATTATCTATTGGAAATGATATCTCTTTATTTATTAAAGGATATCTTAAGCATCGACGGTATTAAAAACGCCTCAAAAATGCAAAAATTACTCAAATTGATTGCCCTGCAAATAGGAAGTGGGATTTCTTATGATGAATTGTCAAAACAGCTTGGCATGAGTAGAAATACCGTTGAAAAATATCTTGATTTATTATCCAAAACATTTGTGATTTTTAAATTACCGGCTTTTTCAACGAATCCGAGGAAAGAAATAAGTAAAATGGCCAAATGGTATTTTTTTGATAATGGTATTAGAAATGCTTTAATAAATGATTTTAAACCTATAGTGGTTCGAAACGATGTAGGGATGCTTTGGGAGAATTTTGTTATCAGTGAACGCATTAAGATGAATAATAATCAACGTTTACATAAAAATTATTTCTTTTGGAGAAATTATAACAAACAAGAAATTGATTTCATTGAAGAATATAAAGGTGAACTACATGCTTTTGAATGCAAATGGAATGAATGTAACGTGAAAATACCTGCCGCTTTTAAGGATAATTATCCTAAGTCGTCCTTTAACATTATACATAATCGCAATTTTTTCGAATTTTTATAAATCATTATAGGAATATAAAAATCTACTATTGTTCTATAAAACCAAACGGAATCTTCGCTTCGCTCAGTATCTGTAACTAATAACGTATTTTTATCTCTCAGGCGTAATCTCTATTGTCATTTTAAAAAAATAGTGAAAGACGTTTCTTCATACAAATGTAATTTCATGTTTACATTCTCGTAATTTGTGCGGCATACTTTTGCATCAAAAAAAAAGAAAAAAATTAAACATTAAACAACATGCAAAAGCAGTCATTGAAAAAAATAGTTTTGTCAGTGAGTTTATCCCTATGTGCTTCGGTAATAAGTCTGGCACAGGAAGTGGAACAAACACCCATGGAAAAAACGGAAGCCAAAGTAGAAGAAATGATCACTTCGCTCGATGAGTTAAAGAAGTTAAAAATTTCAGGTTATGTGCAAGGGGATGTACAAGTGGGGCAAAGCGATGCCAAGTTAAAAGTGGGATCAGCCAAAAATGATCATGAAAACGCCTTTGTTAGAATGGGTATTCGTCGCGGAAGAGTAAAATTGAGTTATACCGATAATTTAAGAAATATCGCAAGCAATGCCGTTTTTCAATTGGATATGACAGAAAAAGGAGTAAGCATTAAAGATGCGTTTGTTTCGTTTACCGATCCATGGATACAATGGATGTCGGTAAAAGCGGGGATTTTTGATCGACCTTTCGGAAATGAAATCTCTTATTCCTCCAGTCTGCGCGAATCGCCCGAAAGGAGTACGGGTTGTTTAACCCTTTTTCCAGGAGAACGTGACCTCGGTGCTGCTTTGATAATCCAAGCACCCAAAGGAAATCCTTTGAACGGTTTAAAATTAGAAACGGGTTTGTTTGCTGGGAATGGCGTTAACCTCGACAATGACAATCGAAAGGATTGGATATCACACCTGAGTTATAAACACAGTTTTGAAAACATACAATTTGGTTTCGGTGCTTCTTTCTATTACGGAAATGTGTATCAAGGGAATGATACGATCTTTCAGATGAAAGGCAAAGAGTTTCTTATAAAACACTTAGATGGGAAAGATAAATACTCACAACGCATGTATTACGGTGCCGATGCTCAATTATTAATATCGACAGGTTTGGGCATGACTAATTTACGCATAGAAGTCATAGGAGGAAAACAACCCGGTTCGGCGAATGCCGCTTCCAGTCCGAGCAGTTCTACATTACCCGACGGAAAAACCTATTGCCGTGAGTTTTTAAGCTTTGTAACTTATTTTATCCAAGATTTCGGACGTCATTCCCTTGTATTAAAATATGATCAATACGATCCGAACATTCTTCTTGCTGCAAATGATATAGGTTTGAATGGAAGTTCCAAGGGTGATATCATGAAACAAAACATAGGTATAGGCTATTTATTCCGTATCAATGCCAACCTCCGACTCATGGGCTATTTCGATTGGGCACTGAATGAAACTTCCGTTAACTTGAAAGGCTATGAAAAAGATTTACAAGACAATACATTTACATGCCGTTTACAATATAAATTTTAATAATAATAACATTTAATCATATTAAGAAATGAAAAAGATTTTTTTAACGATAGGACTGATTACTATCACAATGCTTCAAACAACAATTGCACAACGCATCAAAGGAAGCGATACCGTTTTACCTTTGGCACAGAAAGAAAGCGAATCATACATGAAAGCCCGTCCGGGGACCAAAGTAACCGTTACAGGAGGTGGTAGTGGAGTAGGCATTGCCGCTTTGATTAACGGTACTACCGATATTGCCATGGCATCGCGTAACATGAAATTCGATGAAAAAGCCAAAATCCAACAAGCCGGTAAGGTACAGGTAGAAAAGATTATTGCTTACGATGCACTCGCGGTGGTTGTTCATCCTTCAAACAAAGTAAGCCAATTAACGCGCAAACAACTCGAAGACATTTTCACCGGTAAAATCACCAACTGGAAACAAGTAGGAGGTGCCGATATGAGCATTGTTGTTTATTCTCGTGAAACCAGTTCGGGAACTTATGAATTCTTCAAAGAACATGTTATGTTAAACAAGAATTATAAAAATTCCGTTTTATCCATGCCGGCTACCGGAGCTATTATCCAATCGGTTAGCCAGACCAAGGGAGCCATAGGCTATGTCGGAATGGCTTATCTGAATAATGAGATTAAAGCATTGAAAATATCTTACGATGGTAAAACTTATGTGGCTCCTTCCTTCGAAAATGCTAAAAACAAAACATATCCGGTTGTTCGGCCTTTGTTCTTTTATTATGAAAAGAAATCGGCTGCAAAGGTTACTCCTTTCATTGATTATGTTTTATCACCCGCCGGACAAAAAATCGTTGCCGAAGTAGGGTATATCCCCGTAAAATAAACCGATACCTTAATATTAGACCTCAACCATAGGAAAGCTAATATTTAAAAGGGAAACGTAAAAACGTCTCTCTTTTTTCTTTTATACAAAAATAAATGGTATTTATGCAGGAAAATGCAAATAATTCGAATTATCTATGTTTAGACAAATACAATTTCGATGTTTCATCAAAAATATCAACCTGCTTTGCGTATTCGATATTCTTTAAAGAATTTATATTACAGAGACGGTATACTGAATATTCCGCTTTTTCTTTCCGACTACACAACAGAACTTATCGAAATGGTTTTAGTAAGAAAGCAAATTAATAAAAAATAAAAAGGACTCTTCTTATACATACAGTCCTTTTTATTTTAACAGTAACCTTTTATAATTTTAACAAAAATCCAACAAAGTTTGCTTTAAATATTTCTACTTCGCTCTAAAGGGATAAATAAAGAATTAGTTCTTGACACAACGTACAGAAAAGCCCAACCCTTTAACGTTAGTGCTGCCTCTATAAACAGTAGTGCTATTATAGCGCATGTCACGGTTCCATGCCTCATCGACATTACTTTCCGTAGCAGTCCACCAGTTACTGATCCTACCAAGGTCTCGGAATGACCCGTCGTAGAAACGGTAACCACCGGGTATGGCAGTAAAATTGGAATCATTGGTTGCACCGGTGTTAGGGCTATACCAATGGCTTGTACCTGTTTCTTTCAGTTTGCCTCCAGCAATACCATATCCTCCAAAATAATCAATTAATTGAGTCCATTCTGCATCGCTTGGTAAATGCCAACCGTTAGGGCATGAGCTGCATGCTGCAGTCCAATTGTATAATACACCATAAGTATTGTAATTTTCTGTTGCTTTAGCATCGTTAACACTTGTTCCGCTATATTCATAAACATAATAATAAGGAGTTGTATTTGAAGCCGTTTGAGGGTCAACGACACTAGGTAAATATCTTAAATTTTCGGCCATCCATACTTTGTTGCCTATAGTTACAGTTTTATAAACATAGCCATCGCGTGGATCGGTAAAACTGTTTTTATCTACCTCTTCTTTTGTGGTAAAAATCATAGTCAAACCATAACCAGTTCCTTTACTGTTTGTTGCATATGCTCGTACATAGTACGTTGTATTTGGAGTTAAGTCAGTAATGGAACTGATAAAACTACCTACTCCGGTACCATTAGTTGTTTTTTTATCGGCAATTGTCGGTGTTTGGTTTGTGTTCCAACATACACCACGCGCCGTTACTGTTTCTCCACCATCTGAAGTAATTTCTCCACCACATTTAGCGGAAGTATCGTTTACATTTGTTATCTCTAAGGTGTTTACGGTAGGAATAGTTATTTCTTTACAGCTTGTTAATAAAAGAGTTAAAAATAAAGCAAGCGTCAGGGATATTGTCCAAAATCTGATCTGTGAGTTCATAGGCTATTTAATTAAAAAATTTTTATGTTAATTTTATTTTGTGTCAATCTATTACAGATTAAAAATCCATTAGTTTGAAAATACTGAATTTAACTTTAAATGCATTTTTTTTGCAAAAGTAAGTTTTTTTTTAATATAAAATAACTATTGTTCAATAAAAAATCAAAAGATTTTTCGTTTTGCTCAGATTCTATTACCAATAGCATAATTTATATCCGACATTAGTGAAACAAGATAGTATGTTATTGATAAAAGAAAAGTATATCTTAACAGAAACGCAATATCTATTTCATCCTTTCTTCATATATATTAAAGACTTTTGCAGAAAATAAAAAACAACGTTACGTGAAGAAATTCATAGAAAAAATCATACAGGGGCTTTTTACCGTCAGCGGCTTTGTAACCAGCATTGCGATATTGCTCATTGTGTTATTCCTTTTTACCGAAGGTATGGGGCTTTTTAAAAATAAACTGGTCGAAGACGGTTATCAACTGGTTGTAAATAAACAGAATGATGTTTCTACGCTTTCGGCCGAACAAATAAAAGATATTTTCGATGGTGAAATTACCAATTGGAACGAAATAGGAGGAAACAATCGAGAAATTGTTCTTTTCCGTTTAAACGACATAAGCAATTATTTTACCGACGAGGAATTGGGAGCCGAATTGGAATTTGTTCCCGAAAAAATATCGGAACTCATAGCCCAACATCCCGAAATGATAGGATTTATTCCTCAACAATACATTGACGACGCTTTTAAAGGAAAAGTGCTGGAAGCGGGTAAGATAGGTTTCAGTGATATCTTTTTAGGAAAGGAATGGATACCGACAGCCACACCGGTGTCGTTTTACGGTATTTTACCGTTGGTAACAGGAACATTATGGGTTAGTTTGGTAGCTATTTTATTAGCCTTGCCTTTCGGGTTGGCGGCGGCAATCTATCTCGCCGAAATGGCCAATCACAAGATGCGTAATTTTTTAAAACCTCTCATAGAACTTTTGTCGGGTATTCCTTCGGTAGTGTATGGATTTTTCGGTTTGATAGTTATTGTCCCTTTGGTACAGAAACTGTTTCAATTGCCGGTAGGCGAAACGGGCTTAACGGGCAGTATCGTATTGGCCATTATGGCTTTGCCAACCATTATTACCGTGTCGGAAGATGCCATGCGTAATTGTCCGCGTTCCATGCGCGAAGCAAGTTTGGCTTTGGGTGGCAGCAAGTGGCAAACCATTTATAAAATCGTGATTCCCTATTCCATATCGGGTATTACCTCGGCAGTAGTTTTGGGTATTGGACGGGCTGTGGGCGAAACCATGGCCGTATTAATGGTTACGGGAAATTCGGCCGTGATTGCAACGAGCATACTCCAACCTTTACGAACCATTCCGGCAACCATTGCCGCCGAATTGGGAGAAGCTCCCGACGGCGGTGTGCATTACCAAGCTTTGTTCCTTCTGGGTATTATATTGTTTGTAATCACTCAAATTATTAACTCCAGCGTGGAATACGTATCCGCAAAAAATAAAATATAATCATGAATATAACATTGAAAAAACGTCGCTCCCAACATCTTGCCTTCGGCATAGTTTCTTTGTTAACCTATTCCATTGTAGCTATATTGATAATAATACTTGCTTTTATTATCATTCGTGGTATAGGAGTTATCAACTGGGAGTTTTTAAGCACACCCCCGACCGACGGCATGACCGGCGGCGGCATATTTCCCGCCATAGTCGGTACGTGCTACCTGATTCTCGGCAGTGCCACTTTTGCTTTCCCCATAGGGATTATGAGTGGTATTTATATGAACGAATATGCTCCCAAAGGGAAATTAGTCCGTTTTATCCGAATGATGACCAATAATTTAAGCGGGATTCCTTCCATTGTATTCGGTTTGTTCGGCATGGCACTTTTTGTGAACAAATTGTCGTTTGGCGATTCCATATTGGCAGGATCTTTAACATTGGCTTTGTTGAGTTTGCCTTTGGTTATACGTACTACTGAAGAAGCTTTGAAAGCTATTCCCGACAGTTTCAGGGAAGGTAGTTATGCCTTGGGAGCTACCAAACTACAAACCATTCGACGTGTTACCCTGCCGATGGCTTTACCCAATATTACTACCGGTTTAATTTTAGCCATAGGAAGAGTATCGGGCGAAACTGCTCCCATTCTTTTTACTTGTGCCGCTTATTTTTTGCCACAATTGCCTTCCGGTGTATTAGACCAATGCATGGCGCTTCCCTATCATTTATATGTATTGGCTACCAGCGGTACGGATTTGGAATTACAACGTCCCATCGCTTACGGTACAGCTTTGGTGTTGATAGTTATTGTTTTACTGGTAAACATAACGGCAACCCTTGTACGTAGATATTTTGCGAATAAAGTTAAGATGAACTAAATAAGATATGAATAAAATTGAAGTTAAAGATGTTGATTTCTTTTACGGCGAGTTTCAAGCTTTAAAAAATATTAGTTTGTATATCGAAGCCAATAAGGTAGTAGCTTTTATCGGTCCTTCGGGATGCGGTAAATCGACATTTATACGTATTTTCAACCGTATGAACGATTTGATTCCCGAAACCCGCCTCAATGGCAGTGTAAAAATCGATGAGGTGGATATTTATCAAAAAGGAATCGATGTGGATGAATTGCGTAAGAATGTAGGCATGGTTTTTCAACGTCCCAATCCCTTTCCGAAAAGTATTTTCGATAACGTAGCCTATGGATTAAAAGTCAATGGAGTGAAAGATAAATATTTCATTCATCAAAAAGTGGAAGAATCTTTAAAAGGAGCTGCTTTGTGGGAGGAGGTGAAAGACAAACTAAAAGAGTCGGCCTTTGCTTTGTCGGGCGGACAACAACAGCGTTTGTGTATTGCTCGTGCTTTGGCCATTTCTCCTTCTATCCTCTTAATGGATGAGCCTGCTTCGGCCTTAGATCCCATCTCTACCGCTAAAATTGAAGAGTTAATATGGGAATTGAAAAAAACATATACCATTGTTATCGTTACCCATAACATGCAACAAGCAGCCAGGGTGAGCGACAAAACAGCCTATTTTTATTTAGGCGAAATGATTGAATACGACGATACGAAAGTTATTTTTACCAATCCTAAAAAAGAATCGACCCAAAACTATATCACCGGTCGTTTCGGTTGATGCATCACATTTAAAACTCGCATATTATGGTTAAATTTATTGAAATTGAAAGAAGTCAGATAAAAGAAGATGTAAACGATATGTTTGCATTGGTTATCAAACAAATCGAACAAGCTACCACCGCTTTGTTAAGTATGGATAAAGGTATTGCCTCACAAGTGATTGTTTTTGAACATAAAGTGAATTCTTTTGAACTGAAAATCACCAAAGAAATCGAAGATTATATTGCTTTATATAATCCCGTTGCCATCGACCTTCGCTTTATGCTTTCTTTGTTGCAAATGACGATGGATTTGGAACGCATAGGTGATTATGCCCGCAGTATGGCTCGCTTTGTAAAAGAAACCGAAATGGAGGAGTTAAATCCCGAACTGGTCGAAAAAACACAATTGAAAAAAATGATTCAACAGGTATTGGCCATGCTTAAAACCATGCAAGTGGCTTTTACCGAAGAAAATGCCGAACTGGCTCATACCATTTTCGATAAAGACGACCTGATTGACCATATCCGAACCCTGTCGACCGACATACTTGCCGATTATATGGTGAACCAAATTCCCGATACCTCAGCCAAAATATGTTTACAACTGCAAGATGTATTCCGTAAACTCGAACGCACTGGCGACCATATCACTAATATGGCCGAAGAATTTATTTTCTATCTCGACGCCAAAGTGTTGAAACATCAAAAGAAGGGGTGAGGGAGAAGATAAGACTTTTTACAGATTCGTTTGTCCATCGTAAACTATAATCCATATTTTTCTTTAACCAAATCGTGTGAAAGCGTATGTTGATTTTTCATATCATTTAATCCTTTTATGATTGCTGTCTTGTCTTTTTCAGATAAATCATTCCACCAATCATTAACAGAAGGACTGCATATAAAATCCTTTTTTTGATTATTGCTTTTTTTTGATCTTGTTAGTTTCTCTTTACTTTCAGATTTTAATTTGAATTCTTTCATTAAGTTTTATTATTTGTAAACGATGCGAAAATACATTTTTTATTTATATAAAAGCATTCAATTAGAATTATAATATATTCCCCTTTGCAAACGTTGCTTAAAGTCAAAACTGTCGGTTATTTTTATGCATAAATCAAATAAAAACGACGATATTAAAAAAATCCTTTTTGCCAAATTTATCGGTAATTGCGGCTTTTGTTTCACGGATGAAACGGATTTTTTATATATTGATTTTCCTTATGTTTCGGGGGCTTACGGATTTATGAGTTTTGACGCACGTCATTTGGAGGCTTTATCCCAACACGAGAAGGATGCTTGTTTTTTGTTTACGCATGCACATGACGATCATTTTAATCGCAAAGAGGTAAGATCGCGGAAATTGAAGGCCGCAGGTCCTTTCGGGATTAGATGCTATGCCCATGATTATATTACAATCGATCAGCTGAATAGAAGTGGTGCATGGCATATCACTGCTTTTAAAACAAAACACACTTTGTGTCTCGAACATTATTCTTATGTTTTGGAATGGCATGACACAAGGATTTTTATCAGCGGCGACACCAAGGATATAAGTGTGTTGAGAAAAATAAGTAATATCGATATACTTATCAGCAATCCGTTGTTTTTAAAGGGAATAGCAAAAGTTAAAAGAATAAACGATTTTAAGAAGATAATTTTATGCCATTTCCGTACGAAGTCAAAAATTGCTCATAAAGCCCATAAAAAGATAATTGTACCCAAGCAAGGTAAAACCATAGTGTTGAACCCTTAGGCAGTTGCTATATAAAAGTATGTGATTGGTTGGTAGTTTTTTACTTTTTCCCGATACTAAACTCAAATTCCAATCCGGAGGGATAATGTGTTTTGGCACTGATGCTTCCGCCGTGGTTGAGTAAGGCGTTTTTTACAACAGCCAATCCCAATCCGGTACCGCCCGATTTGCGTGAACGTCCTTTATCCACGCGGTAAAAACGTTCGAATAAACGAGGTAAATGCTCTTCACTTACGCCTATGCCTGTGTCGTAATATCGAAAGTAATAATGTGTTTCGTCTTCTTTGTAACAATCAATACCTATTTCGATGTGAGTGCCTGCATAGGCAAGGGTATTGTCAATAAGGTTGCGGAAAATGGAATAGAGCAGAGAAGGATTGCCTTTACAAATTAGTGTTTTGCCTTTCGTACGATTATCTATACTTATGTTCTTCCCCGACAATAATAAACCCACATCACTTAGTGTAGATGCAATGACTTCGCTTATATCAACCGTTTCTTTGACAAACATTTCGGGAGCTTCTTCCAATTTTGTTAGATTTGAAATGTCGTATAATAAAGAGGATAAACGATTACATTGGTCGTAGCTTTTTTGCACGAAATGTTGAATGGTGTCGGGCGATAAGTCTTTGTTAGTAAGTATGGTTTCGAGATAGCCTTGTATGCTGCTAACGGGCGTTTTCAGTTCGTGCGATATGTTTTGGGTCAGCTGTTTTTTTATGAGTGCTTGTTGTTCTTGTTCCTTCAACACCCGTTTTTGTTCAAGTACAAGATCGCTCTTGGTTTTCATCAAACGATTATAAATCTGAATGATGTGTTGAGAAATTTCCCCTAGTTCATTATTAGCAAATGTAGGGGCATATTCAATATTTCCTTCTTTGTCGGCGCGCATGGCAAAGTCGTTGAGGTGATTGATGTTTTGTCCGAGTCGTTTCATCACCATAAAGAAGATAAAACTTAAAACGCTTACGATGAGAAGAAAAATCCAAACAACGGTATAATCTATCTTTAAATCGTTGATAAGAGCGTTGTTATAAGGAATAGCCGAACGGATAATGTAATCGTCGAACAATTTGGCGGCGTAGAAATAATATTTTCCCGTTGTTTCGGAATGGCGGCGAATATCGTATCCGTTTCCGTTTTGCAAGCACTCTTGTATTTCTTTACGATTCAAGTGGTTTTCTATGGTAGAAACATCCTTTTTTTCGCTATCGTATAATACGTTACCCTTTAAATCAAGTATCGTTGTCCGACCGAAATCATTTTCAACAGCGGCATTGAATGTTAAGCCGTTGTTTAAGTTGTGGTGTACGCAACGGTTATACACGCTCAAACGCTGGTTGAGCATCTCGATTTTATATTGTTTTTCTTTAGAGATATAAAACCATACAAAACTTGCGGTCAGTAATATAAACACAGCCATTACCGACCAAAATAAGCGGAGGTGAAATTTAAAATATATTTTTTCTCCGGACGACATGGCGATTCGTTTATATTTCAAAACAATAACCGTAACCCAAGCGGGTTACCAATTGCTTGTCGTAAGGAATAATTTTTTTACGTAGACGGGTAATATGCACATCGATAGTACGGTCGATAACATACACATCGTTATGCCAGATTTTTTCCAGCAAAGATTCACGGTTAAACACCACATTGGGATGAGAAACAAAAAGCCATAACAATTCAAATTCTTTTTTTGTCAATGTGATGGTTTGGCCTTTAATACCGGCTTTTTTACTGTTGCTATCGATAACAAGATCTTCATAGCGAATAATGTTTGAAGGATTTTGTTTTTGTTGTTCCTGCTTGCTGCGACGCAATACGGCTTTTACGCGGGCAATGACTTCCTGCACCGAAAAAGGTTTGGAGATATAATCGTCGGCACCGAGGTTCAATCCTTCAACGGTATCTTTCTCTGTATCTTTGGCGGTACAAAAAATGATTGGTATGGATGCGGTTGTTTTGCTGTTTTTTAAAATAGAGGCTAATTTAAAACCCGAAATTTCGCCCATCATTACATCCAACAACAGCAATTGATAGGAGGCTATGTTCATGGTTAAGGCTTCTTCGGCCGACAGGGCGGTGTCGACTTCATACCCTTCTTTTTCAAGATTAAATTTCAGTATTTCACACAAACTTTCTTCATCATCAACAACTAAGATGCGAACTTTTTCCATTTTTCATAAAAAATTTATGTGCAAAGATATATAAAATGAATGCTTGTTAACATCGATTTTACATATTTAACATATATTTAACATGTTTTAAGAAACTATAAAGGATATGGATTCCTCTTGTCTCTATGATTTAAGTCTATATATTATAATTCTGTATCTGATTAGTTGTTTTCCTCGGGAAAATTCCTTGTTTTTTTTGTTTTGAATTTTCCCTTCTCATCGTAAATGAAGTAAGCGGCATAGTGCGGATGTTTATCCAAAAACGCCAATGAAGCATCCAGGCCCATAACCATAAAAGCCGTTGCCAAGGCATCGGCATGGGTGCAATTAGCGGCAATTACGGTAACACTTAACAAGTTACTTCTTTCCGATTGCCCTGTTTTCGGGTTGATGATATGCGAAAATCGTTCTCCGTTATCTTCATGATAGCTACGGTAGTTACCGCTGGTAGCCACGGCACGGTTCTGTAATGCAAAGACATAATCCGCAGCCATTTCACCTTCGGCGGTTTCGGTAGGGATTTGTATGCCTATTTGCCAGTCTTTTCCGTTTTTGGTTCCCCTTGCCACCACTTCACCGCCGATATCGACTAAGCAATTGGTATATCCTTTACTGATTAAATATTGACTTATTTTATCTACAGCATATCCTTTTGCAATAGCATTGAAATTAAGTTGAATGCGAGGATCACTTTTGAATATCTCCTGCTTTTGAATACTTACTTTTTTATATCCCACAAAATCCAAAAGACTGTCGATTTCTTCTTGGGTAATGTTTAGTTGTTTTTCCCTGCCGAATCCCCACACATTTACCAAAGGAGCAACGGTAGCATCAAAAGCGCCACTGGTTAATTCACTTAGTTCAGACGCTGTGTTGAAAATGGAAATGAAATCTTGATTTAAAGTTACCTTTTCGTTTGCATTTACTTTAACAATGAGGGAAGTCGTGTCGAAAATGGAAAAGGTTTTGGAAATATCATTTAATATTGAATCGACTGCTTCGGGTAATTCGGTGTTTTCTGTTCCGATATACGTTATGGAATAATAAGTACCTATGCCAAAGCCTTGAAAATGTATTGCCTTTTCTTGTTTACAAGCCATTAATAAGCATAAGGCACAGACAGCAACGATACTTTTTTTGATAATGGAAGTCATGGATTTATGTTTTTGCAAAGATAAAAAAATATATAAAGCGAACAGAGATTGTGAACTTACCTTTATTTATTATTATGAATATGTAAAATAAAATGTCGTTTTTATATTTATAGTAAAACATATAAAATTTAATTTTGATGTGTTAGCGTTAAAACGACATGGGATTTCTTTTTGTTTGGGTGCGCACCCAAATGAAAATTTATGCCTTCTCGTTTAAATTCTATAACTATAAAAAATCGTTTGGGTGCGCACCCAAACAAAAAGCTCACACAATAGAATTTGTTTGTTATGTGAGAAATTTATTTACTTACCAGTGAAACTTTATGTGTGAGCAGTGAAAATCACGTGGAAATCTGTTTCTTTAAACGCATTTCTGTACTTCGTGTTGATCTTTTGATATGTAAATTGTGAATTAGAAAAGACTTAGATGGCATATATTATTAAATATCATTCAGAATTGGAATTAAAATATGAAAATCATTTCTTAAAATGTATATACATATCATGATTTTTATTTTAAAAAAATATGACTATGTTTGCACAATAAAATTTTTATTAATTAAATATTTAATATTATGTCTGTTTTATACACAGCACACAAGGTGGGACAACCGGGTGTTAAAGGAGGTGGAATTCCTCTTTATCGTGCAGGAATAGTGTATAGAGGCACTATAACCTATAAGCAATTAATCAAACAAATAGAATCCTCGTCTTTGGTCGATGGAGCTGATGTAGTTGCCGTTGTTTATCATCTAAGAAGGCTATTAGAGCATTATTTGTCGTATGGTTACATTGTAATGCTAGATGAGTTTGGAACGTTTCTTCCATATATTCAAAGTCGTACATGTCAAGATCCACATCAAGTGAATGAATCCTTAATCAAAAGGATGAAAATTGGTTTCAGGCCTTGCCCTCAATTAGAACGTGCCATGTTTAATGCAAGCTTTACAAAAGCTCGAAAAAAATAATGGGTTATGATGTTCGTAGGCAAAGACGTGAAAATATAACACAGGTGTTTTGCTTATAAACCATAGGATATAGGTTTTTGTTAGCTTATTTCCCTAACAATGATTTATGTTTTATCCATTTTCATGCAATGGGCATATGTTATTATGCTCATGATATTTTATATGTAGATGTTTACCTATTTTAAAAACAGCCCGACAAAAAATATGAAGCTTCTGCATAGAGTTTAGCAATGATTTGAAAATTTTATATACTTTTGCGCCACATGTTTATTCACATATATTATTTATGAAATTTTGTATTTGCTTAGTCTGTTCCATGCTTTTATGGAATTCTTCTTTGCTTTACGGCCAAGCTCAGAAGACGAATTTAGAAGAAAGTAATTTAAAGGGAAAAGTGAAGCGTGTCATAGAAACAGAGTATGAACTCTCCGATGAAGATGAAGCGAAAAAACATAAAGAAGTTATGGGAATCATTACTCAGCATTACAATCGTTCAGGATATTTAAAGGAGCAAAAAGTATATGACGCCCAAGGAAATTTAGGCTATCGTACGGTCTATAAATATGAAAATAACAAACGAGTAAATGAAAAGAACTATAATTCCAAAAACAAAATCACAGAGCGTTGGTATGCTGTATATAATGATAAAGGTAAGTTGAAAGAAGCCATGCGTATCTTCGACGGGAAAAATATGGAGAAGGTAATTTATACATATAACAAAGAGTATCAATTAATGGCCGAGAATTGGTATCTTAACCATGCCCTTACGGAGAAAAGTGAATATAATTACACCGAAAATAATCGCATAGTGGAAAAGATATTGTACGATGATAAGGAGAGCGTAGTCGAAAAGGAAATTTCAAACTATAGCTCGACCGGAATGCTCCAAGAAGAGAGTAAATATACCATGCGCGATGCTTTGAAAGCGAAAACAATATGTGTGTATAACGAAAAAGGACAAATCGTAGAAGAACGAAATTACGACAAAGACAATATATTAGAAAGTCGGATGGTTTTTATCTACGATGACAGAGGGAATGTGAAAGAAGAAAACTGGTATGATTCTAACAATCAAATGACAATGCGAATCATGTATATTTACACCTATGATGAGAGAGGCAATTGGATTGAGAAAAAAGAGTTTGACAATGAAACCAAAACCGCTATCCTGCATCAACGGAAAATAACTTATTATAAATAATATAAATAGATAAACAGATGAAGGTATTGCTTTTAGGTTCTGGAGGCAGGGAACATACATTGGCGTGGAAAATAGCCCAGAGCAAGTATTGTAGTAAATTATATATTGCTCCCGGAAATGCCGGAACGAGCTTATGTGGTATTAATATCACCCTTTCGGATAGTGATGTGGATGAGATTAAAGCATTTATTATAAAAGAAAATATCGATATGCTGGTTGTAGGTCCGGAACAGGCTTTGGTGAATGGGATTTACGATGCCATACATTCCGATGAAGCATGTAAGCATGTGATTGTGATAGGCCCGTCAAAACAAGGGGCTTTATTGGAAGGAAGTAAAGATTACGCCAAAGGATTTATGCAAAGGAATCATATTCCAACGGCAGCCTATCGAAGTTTTACGAAAGATAATGTAGCGGCAGCGTATGATTATATAGACAGCCTTAAACCTCCTTATGTATTGAAAGCAGATGGATTAGCCGCTGGCAAAGGAGTGCTTATTTGTGAGGATGTCGAAGAAGCAAAAGCGGAAGTTAAGGCCATGTTGCTTGCTGCTAAATTTGGAAAAGCAAGCGAAAAGCTGGTAATCGAAGAATGCCTGAAAGGTATTGAATTGTCGGTGTTTATTCTGACCGATGCCAAATCATATCTGATACTACCTTCAGCAAAAGATTACAAACGCATAGGCGAAAACGATACTGGATTGAACACGGGAGGCATGGGCTCAGTTTCGCCGGTGCCCTTTGCAGATGAGGAATTTATGCAAAAAGTAGAACAACGAATAATCATTCCTACTGTAGAAGGTTTGAAAAAAGAAGCTATCGATTATAAGGGTTTTATCTTCTTTGGATTGATGAATGTGGCCGGCGACCCTTATGTAATTGAATATAATGTACGTCTGGGCGATCCGGAAACCGAATCAGTTATTCCACGTATTGAAAATGATTTGCTAGAACTCTTTAAGCATGTGGGAAATCAAAGTTTGGATCAAATTCAAATGCATATTAATCCCAAAGCAACGGCAACGATTATGTTGGTGTCGAAAGGCTATCCCGAAAAGTATGAGAAGAATAAAATTATTAATAACTTGGATAAAGTAAATGATAGTTTGTTGTTCCATGCAGGTACCAAATACGGTGAAGACAATAAGGTACGTACGAATGGGGGGAGAGTATTAGCGCTAACGTCGTTTGGAAATAATTTGGAAGAAGCCTTGGCCATTTCGTATCGAAATGCGGAACATATCGATTTTGAGAATAAATATTATCGTCCCGATATAGGTCGAGATGTATTATAATTCTTTATTTTTAATAGGGTTGGCATATATATCTAGGAAAATATTTTTGAGTTCTTCGTATTCTCCTTCAATGTTGACCAATCCACTATTCATATAGTTTTCAAATTCCATTTTTTCTTGTTCACTGTAGTATTCAGCATATGTCTTTGTTTGTGTTAATAAATCATAGGCAATGTAATTTGTTTTAAACAAAGTATAATTATCGTGGATTCTTTTGTCGATAATTTGTGTTAGAAGTTGAAATTTTTCATTTTTATTTAAGGCATCACAGCTATCTAATTCGCTTTTTGTAATGGGGTCACAAATAGCCAAATGAATGTTCCCTTTCCATTGTTTTACACCTTGTATAATGCTATTCAGGTCTTCATTAGGTTCTTTTACGTATTTTTGATAGTTTGAAACATACATCTCAGCGGTTTTAAGGAAGTCGCAAGGTTCATATTCATAGGAAATAACCATAGGAGTAATATTTAATTCCATTAGATTAGGCACAAAAAACTTAGTACTACTTAGGGCAAACATTTTCAGCACAGCCATTTCTGTTTTATCGTTTCCATTTTTGGTCCTACCGTTGCGTTGAGCAATCCAAATAGATTGTTTTTTTTCGGTAATGGCATAGCGCATATAAGCAGATACATGCATGGAGTTACGATAAAAATCGCGGATATTACCTCCTCTTACGATTTTAAACATTTTATTCATCTTGCCAATGTCGATGATAAAGTCGTTTATCATAAGATTGCTGCCGAAAGTAATTTCGGATGTATCTAAATTGTTGTCTCGTAATAAAATTTGCAGAATAGCCGAATCCATTAAAATGTCTCGATGGTTACTAATAATCATAGAACTGTTTGTATGAGATAATTTATCAAAACCACTATATGTCAAGTCGGAAGAAGATTTATTCACAATAGACCAAATGACTTTATACATAATATTGGTTTGAAACTCATTCACCGTTTTAATCTTTTTAAAGTCTTCGATAAACGATTGTATGTTCACATTGGGAAAGAGATAATTTATAATAGCAGGGAAATGCTTATTTTTTGAAACTCTCTCAATAGCGGCAGGGATTTCGTAGTCATAAAAAGGTCGAGTATCGTCGAAAATTGTAATATCCATGGTTATTATTGGTTAAAGGTTACTTAAGTTTAGTAATTGTCCATTTTTTCAATTCTTTAAATAGTTTTTCTTCCATTTGTGCACAGCAGTGAATCATATTGGCCAAATATACAATATTTTTTTCTTTTCTTTCCTCACATTGTCGGTTGGCTTCCAACGCAAATTGTTGCCATTGATCGGCAATTTCTCTCATAGAAAGGCTTATCGTCATAAGTTCATGGTCGTTTAAGTATTCAGCAGCTTCTTTAAGAAAATTGGCATACAAATACCTGAAGCCCGAACCTCCCGAGCCACCTTCTTCGGAAATAAAAATTTGAAATCTAATATTTCGCCATGCTTGTTTCTCTCCATAAATTTTAGTGTAATTTTTTATTCTATTCGACAGATAATAGATACCTTTTACACCGAAATAGGGCAAAGGGATGCCTAACATTTGATGGCAAGTGTTTTTGATACCTTCTAAAATACCTTTCTTAATATCGAAATGGTCGGGCGTGGATTTGATATAGAACATAGCTCCTCTGGGCGAAAGCAAATCTTTGGTAAATCGAGCATTCATTAGATCTTCGTAGCTTATGCGTTGTGCTGAATCGTCGGGGAAATGAGGGTCGGTATCACCTACAATATATTCGTTACTATCCTTGCCAAAAACAACAAAGTGATGCCCCGAAAACTGACGATCCCTTAAAGGAAAGAAAGGTAGTCTGGATACTTCGGAAACCAATCCTACCGGTATATTCTGTTTCAACAAAGCGTCGATGGCTTTCATGGAACGTTTTTTATTGATAAAAAATGAAATGTGACCATCTATTCCCATTCTTTTGGAAAACTTACGAAACACTTGAACGAAAATACTTCGGAAAATAGGAATTTCATTACCATTGAAAAAACGGAAAGGGAAATGCATGAAATCAAATCCGCTGCCAATGCCGAATATCATGGTTTCGCTGATGTCATGTCCGTAAAATTTAAGCATATTTTTGATGCTTCCCGTTTCACAGTGTATACCTCGTTGATGGGGATAATTTTCGATGATGATTTTAGAAGTCGTAAGTTTGTTTTTACCCATTGTTCTTATTTTCTTTTATCAATAAATTTAATCGGTTTCCGATTAGATTCGGGCATTTGAATTTTACGTATAACATCAATATTTTCAAAACGTATAGAAGGGGCTACCCTAATTTTTGCGCGGAAGCGATTTTTTAAATCTTTCATAACGGCTTCGTTGGTGTTGCGACTTCCGATAATAAGCGTAACATTATCCATGCCTATTTCATTTGTTGAAACTTCAACCAAATAATTTTCAATGTAATCTACATTATCTAATACGTCGAAGATGGCTGCCGGATAAAGCGTAGTTCCTTTATATTTTATCATCTGATTTTTACGACCGATAATGGGACTTATACGCATTGATTTTCTGCCGCAAGAACAAGGTTCATAATGAAAGCGACACATATCGCCGGTTTTAAACCGTATCAAGGGCATGCCTTCTACGCCTAAAGTAGTGATGCACAATTCTCCGTATTCACCTTCAGCGACAACATTATTATTACTGTCCAATAGTTCGCATATAATTAATTCGGGATGATGATGACCTCCTTTACCTGCTTCACATTCACAAAAAGAAGTGCTCATTTCAGTGGAAGCATAAGTGGAAAACAGAGAGATGTCCCATTTCTCTTTGATTTTTTTACCTAAAAGATTTAAGGAGAAGTCATTTTCACGTAAATTTTCTCCAATGCAAATAGCTTGTTTGATACTGGATTTTTTATAGTCTATATTATGCTCTTCAGCATATTGTATGATCTTTAAAATAAACGAAGGTACGCAAATAATAGCATCGGGAGAAATTCGATTGATGGTATCCCATTGTAATTCGGGTATTCCATTTCCCACACGAATCACACCAGCTTTCATCATGCGAATGCCTAACACATAGGCAAAACCCGCCATAAAACGTTTGTCGAGGGTAGTCATTAATTGATATACATGACCTGCTTTTCCTCCTGCACAGGTAAAAGAAATGGCTTCGTTATAGGCTAATCTCACCAAATCTTTATCCGTCATGGCAAAGGTAGTGGGAGTGCTTAATGTTCCGGATGTAGTGATGTAATCTACAATTTCAGAACGGTCAACACAAATAAAGGCTTGATTATATAATTGAAGATCTTCTTTGTTTGTAAATGGAATATAAGACAAATCTTCCAAAGTTTTTATTTTGCTTATGTCGATGTTCTCTCTCTTAAATAAATTTTTATAATAGGTAGATTTGCTCTTGGTATAGGCTAAAATTTCTTGCAGCTTTTTTGATTGAAATTTTTTTATTTCGCTTAGTGGTTGATATTCAATTTCGGGTTTAAAATTCATAAGGTATATATGTTATTTAATAAATTTGTTTTCTTTCAACCATTTGATAAAGGCCAAGTGCCAACGAGCAGCCTCACCTCCTTTTTTTTCATCAATACCATATCCATGGCCGCCTTTCTCATGGAGCAAAAATGTGTGAGGGATGTTTTTATTCGTGAGTGCCTGATGCAAAACTAAACTATTTTTATAGTTTACAACCGGATCGTCTTTAGCGGTTGATAAAAAGAAGGGAGGCATATCATCCGGGATGTGTAATTCTAAGGAAAAATTGTCGATATCGGTTTTTATAAATGTTTTTCCTAATAGGTTTTTCCGAGAACGTATATGAGCCAAACTGTCTTGCATAGAAACAACAGGATAAACGGCAACAATAAAATCGGGGCGTAAAGGAGTATCAGTTTTTATGCCAAGCTTTTGCAAATAATTTTCCTTATAAAAAGTTCCACCCATAGTTACCAAATGACCTCCGGCTGAAAAACCCATTAGTCCCAAGGTTTTGATAGTAGGTATATTTTCTCTAACGTATTGGATGGCACGTTGGAGGTCTTCAATCATAGAAGGGTGATTATAGCCATGCATGCCAACACGATAGCGTAATACATAGGCTGAGATACCCTGGCTATTCAGCCATTCAGCAATGGCATGTCCTTCGTGAGGTATACCTAAATGATGATAACTTCCTCCCGGACAGATGATAATACTTACTCCTGTGTATATTGAAGGAGGTGCTTGATAGATGTATAAACGCGTTTTTTCTTTCTGCATTCCTTCTATTTCTTTCCATAAATACACAGGTTTGGGTTGCGTAAAAGATAAACCGGATGTAAAAATTAAAAAAAATAATAAAAATGTTTTCATTTGTGATGCTTGATAATAGGCATATTAAATATGAATATAATGTTTTATGTCATCCTTTGTCAATTGTTTATATCTAGGATTGAAAAATTTACTAGTATCCCAATCAAAGCTTACTTCAAAAAACTCCTCATCATAAAAAGATAATTTTGAATTTGTATCGGGATTGCACTCAATGTAAATCATATTTTCAGGTTTGATGCCTTTGGCTTGACAAATTTGCCATGCTAATAAAGCCCCATTATAGGTTACGGAAGTTCCGGGATTGTCTTGATATAATTCGGTTACAATAACAATTGTTTTATTTTCTTTTTTGATAATTTTTAATCCGCATTTGGAAGGTATATCCCATTGTCCCAAAAAATTGAAAACTTCATCAAAATATTTATCAGATACTTTCATATGAAAATTAAATAATTAAACTTTGATATTTCTTACCACATCTTTACCGAAGCTTTTATTTATCAGATTACGGTCCCTGGGACGATAGGTTCCGTCTTTCATTTCTTTTAACATTACTTGAGCAAAAAGTTTAAACATTTTTTCTTCTTGACTTTCTTCTTGATAAAAAGCTTTCCATGCATAATCATATAATTCTTGCAATCTTTGTGGACTCATATGTTTGGGCTGATAAACCACCCGACCGGCATTATAATGATTCCAATCATGATCAAAAATACGTCCTTGGCGCAATAAATCATCGTAGGCTTTGGTATGTGGAAAGGGGGCTAATATGGTAAATTCGGCTAAATCTAAATCGATTTTCAAAAGAAAATCAATAAGTCGTAAAATATCATCTTCGGTTTGATTATCTAATCCTAATAATATAGTTCCTTCCACTCCAATACCATAGTCGTGATAACGTCTAATGCGTTCTTTAATATAATCGGAAGTATCATAAACTGCTTGATATACGTACCATGCGCCGGCTTGTGCCGCTAAATCAAGTACTTTCGGATCGTCTTCTATGGTGTGACTTATCCATTTCTTTTTTAAGGGAATCATTTCTTTGAATAAATCCGTTTCCCAAGAAGTGTTTTGTGCTAATGAATTATCAACGATAAATAAGCGATTGTTGTCGATGGCATATAATTCTTCCAAGGTTTTATCTAAGGGTCGTGGACGAAAATGCCGACCTCCTAAATAAGAAACGGCGCAAGGATAACAACTAAATCTACATCCGCGTGACGCATGGAATAAATCAACCATTTGAACGCCTTTGTGGTTGTATAAGTGTTTTTTATATAAATCGCGACGAGCCGGTCCTACTAAAGAGATATCGGCTTGCTTGGCCATAAAATTGTATATTTTCTTTAATTGCCCGTTTCCCCAGTCTTTGAATACTTCTTCCATTCTGCCTTCCGATTCTCCTAAAAAGACACTGTCGGCATGTTGAAGGGTTTCTTCAGCATGAAGCATGGTGGAAATACCTCCGAATATAACTTGTTTACCCCTCTGACGAAATGCTGCAGCTATTTCCCAGCCTCTTTTTACTTGTGTGCTTAACATCATTGAAATGCCTACAAAATCACAAGCTTGTTCAAAATCTATGTCTTCCACGTTTTCATCGATGAACGATACTTCAACATAGGAGGGTAAGGAGGCAGCAAAAACAACCGGTCCATGTGGTGGTAAATTAAAAGTAGTCTGACCGGAGAGTTTTTCCCATTTAGGATATATTAATGTAAATTTCATATGTTGTAAATAAATTGATAGTCTATGTGAAATTCTAAAATAATAAGTGCAAAAGTATAAAAAATATAATTATAGTGTTTTTAGTTTAATGTATTTATTATTAGGAAGAAATCATCTTCCTTGGTTGAAAGACTATTGATTATTATTTATTTTATTGATTAAATAATTAACGTCTCCGATAATTATTCCTACCGTGATAATGGCGCTTAAAGGAACTCCAAGTATGCCATGTAAATTGATGTTTTGTCCGGTTAAAAACAAGTTTTCAATTTTTGTCCGTGGTAATATACGAGTTTGAAAAATAGTTTCATAAATTTTTTTATACCCATATAAACTACCATCTTTTGAACGTAGATAATCGCGGATAGTTAAAGGGCTACCACTAAATACCTTATCTATGCTTGCCTCAAAATTAGGAAATACTTCATTCACTTTATCAATTATTTTATTTTCAATTTCTTTTTTGAAGCTTTCGTAAGCTAATCCTCTTTTTCCAATGTAAGTATTTTCCCATTGTTGGAAATTTTCATAGCGCATAATGCAATGCACAATAGCCTTGTTTGCATATTTGCCTTGATTTTTAGAAGGAGAGGTCATCAATATAAATCCGGATGGAAAATCATCTAAATGGTAATTTATGGTATTCCAAATCATATCGTAGTTATTGTAATAATAATAATTATGATTTAAATAAGGAAAATGATTCGGTTTAAATTTAACATATACTAAAAATGATGAATGCGTATTTTTAAGTTGTTTTAATCGTTCTCTATAGGCTTTTTGTATATTCTCGGTATGAATTAAATCCATTAGTAAAGACGGGTGTATGTCTGAAATATAGTAATCGGCTTTATATTCACTTCCATCCTTCGCAATTACTTTTGTGATTTTTTTATTGTCAACTTCAATGTTTACAATTTCTTTGTTAAGATGAATTTCACCTCCCATATGTATAATCATAGTGGCCATTGCATCGGCAACATGTTGACTACCACCAATGAAGCGGGAAGCTCCTTCAATATAAAATTTTGTGATGATTGCATGGATATAAACAGGAGTTTGTTCTTCATTTCCACCGTATAGAGGATTGTTCCAAGCTAAAATTTTTTGTAGTTTTTCGTCTTTTATGTATTTGTTTATAAATTGTCCAACAGGGATTAATGCATCTTCGGTAAGATAATTTACATCGGAAATGGGCTGTAAATTGAATAATGGAATATGATCACATATAGTATAAAGGACATCTATATATTCTCTGATATGTTGACTTTCCTCTGGAAATGATTTAGAAAATATGCGTATGAAGTTTTCTTTACCTATTCCAATGTTAAACTTTTCACTTCCTATTTGTATGATGTCGAATCCATGCTTGTCGAGTGTTTTCAGATGTATTTTATCCAATAAATTCAAGTATGAAAATAATTTGCGTAGGGGACCCTTTTCTTCAAATCCGCTGACAAAATGTATGCCCGATTCAAATAGTTCTCCGTAACGTTCAAAACAGTGTAGACCTCCTCCAATTTTTCCATGTTGTTCCATTATAATGGGTTTATACCCCTCTTTACAAAGTAAACAAGCCGAGAATAAACCTCCTATTCCGCCTCCTATTATTATGACAGTTTTATTCATGAATGATTGAATTATTTAAGAATACAAATGTAAGAAAATATTGTTTATTATTATATTGTTTGCATATCTATTTTTTACAAATCACAAAACTTTTTCAATATAAAAAAAGAGGCTGCCTTTCGACAACCTCTTTTAGTAGTCACATAAAATATTTAAAACACTTTATTTCTGTATCGTCATTTTCTTTACGATGCGTTGGCCTTGGTATTCCATGCTGTAGTAATAAATACCACCTGCCAGATGTTGGGTATCGAATTCCAGGGAATGCGAACCGGCAGCGGATGGGATGTCTTGGCTATGGAGTACTTGTCCCGTAATCGTTGTTAGCGTGAAGTGGATCACCCCTTCTTGCGGAATACTATACGGAATGCGTGTAGCGGCTGAAGCCGGGTTGGGGATGTTTTGTTCCATGCTCCAATTGACATGACCTAACTCATCGATGTTTACATCGTTTAAGGCATAGGTCGAGGTACCCATGGTATCGTTGGTTAAATCCAAATCTCCTTCCGTAGCTTCGAGGTATACACGAATGTCATAGGACATCGTATCATCTAAGAATTCCGGCACGCGGTATTTGGTAGCAAAGGTATGCAGTACGGTTGCTTTGGAAGCAATGGCTTCGCTGGTTTCCGAGAAGTTGGCTATAATCACACCGGCACTGTCTACTTCTACATATATTTTTACACCCTCTGAATCGAATGTTCCGCTGTTGTAGATGTAAACTTCTACGTTTACACTGTCGTTGGCTTTGAAATAGGAAGTTGAGGTAGGATTGTTGATGTCATAGATACTTAAATCTTTGAAATTAACATCGCCCAAGTATTGTTTTTTGTCGTTGGTAGCCACTCCATCACAAGCCATATCGGTTTGGATGTTCAAGAAATAGTAAGGTTGCATGGCTGTTATTTGCGGAACAATAAATCCTTGAGTAAATAGATAGGTCACGGTATCGCCCACATCGAGGCTGTCGCTTACCGTTTCAATAAGTGTATCTATGCCATTAACATTCAAGATAAGGTCGAAAGGACTATATACCGGTATGGTTCCGGTATTGACGATTTTTACGGTCGGATAAACCGTATCCCCTACGTTTTTGAATCCTAACGCTACGATTTCAGCCAAAGCTACATCCACGGTTTGTGTATAAGAAACTCTATCGGTATCATTGGCAGGGATACTGTCGATGGCGTTGGTATAAGCTACGATGTCGTATACTCCGCTATTGGTAAAATCCAAGTCGGTTGCCAATAGGATGGTATCGGATTGGAATCCGTCTAATTGGCCGCTAAGCGGATATTGAATGGTTCTCGGATTAGCTCCCGTAATTTCGAGGGTAAGTACATCGCCCGTATTGTATGGAATGGGCTGATTGGTTTGATTGGCCATCACCACGCTCAGGCTTTTATTTTCTAAATCACAGGCTGAGAAGCTAGTAAAATCAGGCGGAATCAGGGTCAGTTTCATATCTTGGGCTGCCACGATGCGGATACGGTCAATGGCTTGGTCGCCACCTCCATAACTATACCCTACAAAGGAAACAATGATGCAAGAGCCTTGTGTAAAAGCGGATAAGTCTATGGTATAAGGCACCCAAGTCGGTGAGGTATAGGCTGCATCATAACGATATAAGGTTTTAAGCACGGTAAACGTTTGACCGGCATCGGTGGATATTTTCACTTCCATTTGGTCGCGTTTGGTCGGTTTGCCGTTGTCGTGAGCATACCAGAATTGCAGGCGTGGGAAATAGGTGCCTTGCAAGCTAACGGAAGTGAAGAGCGACTGAGAAATAGAGCCCCTGGATTCCGATGAGGGGAAATGCATACTTTGCGTTCCAAACACAGGAGTAGCGGGAGGATTTTGATCAATATTCCAAACCACATCACCCATTAATTGATTTACATAAAGATTAGCTCCTGTCGAGCTGAAATCATTATCATAAGGCAACAATGATTTATCCACGTAGTAATCCAAATAGATGGTATCGTTAAAGGCTTGTTCGTCGCGGGCACAATCCATCCATACTTTGAGTTTATAGGTTCCCGGATTTTTAATATCCAGCGCTTGGTAAACTTCGTATACTCCTTTATTCATCACCGGAAGAGAACCCGACATAACAGCTACACTGGATTGTACGTTTACACTATCGCTTTCGCAGGTAAAATGCAACATAATGGGATCCATGTAGAAATTAGCGGAAGAAATCCCTTGATTATAAATTTGTATTTTGATAGGAGTAAAATCGGGGAAGCATTGAACACCACCCACGGCAGGTTCAACAAAAGCATCCAATGCCAAATCATAGCCTTCAAATAAAGGAGTGGCATGGGCTCCCATGACGGTTAAAACCGTACGCGGATTGTTGTTGATATCAGTTTGAACATTCAAATCACGGTAACAAATCAAACGAGGATCGTAATTAGCCAAGGACATATCCACATTCAAATCATTGAATGAAGGCAAAAAGCTTGTTGAATTAAAATCCTGAGCATAGGTTGATTTCCAATCTAACAAGGTTTGCACCGGCGTAGCGGCATAGGCAATGGTTCCTGTTGAACTGTAAAGATCGTTAAAATCTGTTGAAAAGCCGTCAGCCTGTGTAATATAGCTAGCTGTACCGGTATAAATGGGATAATTGGTAGAGCTTTGTGGACCGTTGGTGATAATAATATTATTGCGTCCGGTAAAAGGTTCTGAAGATGAGGAATAATTAATATACAGACCATAATTATTGGTCGTTCCCGATAAGTAGATGGAATTATTTATAAAATTCCATTGACCACGATAACGATAAATACCATAACAATCTGAACCGTTCAAGCTGATAATTTCGTTATTAGCCATAATACAAGGCCCTGTCGCTCCATAGGATGAGTTATAATTAAGGTAATATGCATGAATACCGTAGCTGTAGGTATTATTAATTAAGTTGATTTTATTATTCATACATGTATCTATAGTGTTGTAATAATTTAGATACATCCCATAAAAGTAATTGCTACTGCTACGAGCGGTAATGGTATTATAGGAAATACTGGGGTAGTAACTATAGTAGTAAGAGTAAATTCCGTAATAATACGCATCGGTTAATACATTGCTATCGATTCTAATTACAGATCGATTGCTTGCTGTTGTACGTGTATTGGCAGCAGCACCTGCAGGATAGTATAAATACATATTGTAATACCCTCCACTGATGTTATTTTTTACAAAAGATATGTTTCTTAGATAAATAGTGGAATTGGAAGCGTTTTTGTAATATACGGCAGCCGATGCAGAGGTAGTAGTGCTAATATTGGCATAAATATTACATCCATAGAATTCAATGTCTTCGCAATAACCTGCTAGTTCTACACCAATAGTTGTGGTGGAGGTAGTCGTACCTATGGTAACATATTCGAATCGGAAATGACTGGAGTTTGCTAATTTTACGGCGGTAGCTGCATCAAATCCAATGACAACCGTACTTGCATTTTTAGAAGCCGAAGTAAAGGTAATGGTATTGGTAGTGCTGGCTCCCGAAACAAGGCCATTCATGTCAATTTTGGGGTAATTACCCGAAGCCATGACAAACGTAACCGGTCCGGCAAGCATACAATTACTTAATTTATCAACAACTTCTTCTAAAGTTGGGAAATGGGATGTTGGCGTACCCACTGTATAGGTTCCATATAAAGCCGAATCGCAACTTACTAATGTTATCATCATGGTATCGTTAAACACATTACCATCCGGGTAATTGTTAGGATTCTCTGTCCAGATAACTACGGTGTTTTGTCCCGATACAGGGGTGAAGTTTCCGATGGTAAATACATTGGAAATTTCTCCAAAAGAAAGTCCGTTAGTGTCTTTCCAATAATAGGTAGGTTGAAGGATGCCATTGGCCATCCAATGAATTTCAACAGAATCAAGGATATACCCTGCATTGGCAATTTTGATATCTACCGAAGTGCTTACGCCAACCGGAATACCGTTGACAGGAGAAACGATTTCTTCCATTTTTGCATCGAAAGTTGAAGGAACGAAATCATCGTAGCAACCCATATTGGTATAGGAAAAACGAACGGAATCCAAAATATCCAAAGGAACCTCCGGTGTTACCGGCATAATGGCTCGTTTGCCATCGGTTTTCAAACTGTTTGGATAGTCGATAAAGTTCACTCTTTCATTTAAGGCTGTTACTTCTTGAGAAGCCGTGATCCAATCGTTTAAAGTAGTGAAGTTAGAAGCAACGTATTGGCCGGTTGTGTAATAATTATTATAATCAAATTCTACCAAACCCGGGGCAAAACTACCTGCTGAATGCCATACGGTATAAGCAATTCCATTGGGATTATTTACGTAGAAATTATTATATTTTAATTTTAATACATAAGAAGTACTGGTATTCGTCATATAATAACCGTAAGAAGTACCACCGGTACCTTCAATGTGAACGGAATTGGCATAATAGGCAATATAGCCCATGTTTTCAAAATGCAATCCTCGGTTTTGACTGCTACCACCGGTAATGATAATTTCATTATTTGCAATATATGCATATTTTCCGGTAAGTTGCCCGTAATAATTCACGGTTTGACCAATTTGAATGCCATAATTGGTAGAAGTAGCTGAACATCTAAATCTATTACTCATACAAGTATCAATATCTGTTCGACTTGTAATACTACCGATTTTCATGCCGTAATAAGTTGAACTGGAAGCATGATTTTTAATTTCGTTGTGTCTGATTGTAAATCTTATATTTCCAGGATATTGAGAGTAAATTCCATAATAAACAGCATCAATCAATTGGCTACTATCAATGGTAATATCACCGAAAATAGAGGATGTTTCTCCACAATTCATGGTATGAACATTAATATAGCCTCCTTGTAAGACGCAATTATTAACTTTTAAACCGCTTACCATCATTGTAACTGAATTGTTCAAAGAAAGACAACAATAAGCATTTCCCGAAGCACCCAGCATAGAATACATGTTACAATAATCAAATGTTACATCGGTTAAGGTGTTTTGCACTTTTACCCCGGCTGCTGTACTGGCGGTTGTGCCAAAGGTCATATGTTCAAAACGCAAATAGGCTGCATCATTTAGTATCATGCCGTCCCCACTGGAGGAGGAGGCACCGATAACCACATTATTTTTATTTCCGGATGCGGCTCGGAATAATACCGTATTTATGGAATCTGCTCCCGGGAATGCTCCTATAATGTGTAAATCGGGATAGTGACCGTCGGCTACATCTATAACAACCGGACCGCTGATACCGCAATTGCTTAAAGCGGTAATCAATGATTTAAATGAGGTGAAATTAGAGCTAGGAGTTCCGACGGTATAGTTACCACTTAAGGAACCTGAAGGGCATCCGTAAATGCTAAATCTGATACTATCATCTTGTTGTAAATCATCTACTTTTCCATTAGGCATGGAGGAATATGCGAAAATATTGTTTTCAGCAGCGGCGCCTACAAAAGAGCCTAAGTAAAGCGTATCTCGTTCATCCGGCAATAAATTTCCGGTCCAGGGATACATAGTTTGTTGTACGCCATTGACCGTCCAATAGATATTTACATTTTTCAATACACTATCGGATCGGTTAAATAAAATTACACTAACATCTATGATATCACCGGGGATACAAGTAGCAGCCGTTGGTTCTGTAAAAGCCACTAATTTGGCGTTATTTATTAAATCGGTTTCTACATAGGCTCCCATAAAGGTAGTGGTACCCCTTGCTTCGTGTTCGATGTCATAAGGGAATAAAGGTTCTTGTGGGCATTCCATGCCGGTGCCTTTGCGTAATCGTAAATCATAGGTCATATCCACATAATCAGGCATGATATTCACGGAATGGGTGTCTTGTCCGTATTGTCTCATTTCGTCTAATGTTTCTTTGGCGCCGGCTATATAACCTAAATTATCCCCGGAACTATAATAATTGTTATAGTCGGCAGTATAGGCATTGGAAGTGGATAAATAAACAGGATAGGATCCGGCCGCCGATAAAGTAACAATATTATTGTTATACCAATTATAAAAACAATTATAAGAAGCACTATAGCCCATATAAATACCTCTGGCAGCTCCTGTGCCCAAAGTCAGAATGGAGTTATGATAGATATCGGCTAAACCATAATTTATATAGATTCCATAATAGGTCCCTGTCGTTGTTATTCTTACATCATTGTTAGCAATAATGGCCGGAATAGTATCATAACAATTTAAATAATATGAATATATTCCATAAGGCGTAGTAATGGAAGAATTTAAAGAAGTGATTTTATTGCCGATAATTTTCCCGGCATTGCAATAATAACTTCTTATGCCATAAAAATTGGCGGAAGCGTTTTTGTCCCTACATTGAATTTTATTATAAGATATGCTAGTAAAGTCAATATAATAAAAATACGTAGCATAATAATACTGATTGGTCAATATATTGCTATCAACGACGATGCGTTTAGAATAATTTCCCTGACTCATACCATAAATATACATACCGTAATATCCACCATCAATGGTGTTGGCAATAAATCTAAGATTTTCACTCATCGTAGTCGTATTATTGTAACGTATGCCGTATTGACCTGAAGTATTATTTGGATCACAGATAATACTACAATGGCTGATTTCTAAATTGGAACATGAGTCACTGATGAGGATACCGTAAGTAGCATTAAAGGCATCTACGGTAATATTCGTGAGGGTTAGATGGTGTACGTTGGTCATGCTGATGGCATTGGTAAGTCCGGTAAAAATTACACTGTCGGCTTTTCCCGGAGCGGATGTAAAAGTAACGGTATTAATACTATCAGCGCCTACATAGGTTCCGGTAAAAGTAACGTCATTATAGATGCCCGGGGCTAATTCAAAGACTACCGGACCGTTAATGCCGCAAAAACCGATGATGGTATTGGCTTCGCTTATGGAGGAAAAA